>Ga0136643_10010103_pt1 | contig 13917 bp, 6 predicted proteins | sample TergutLab28metaG_FD_96883 | JGI IMG/M metagenome (GOLD analysis project Ga0136643, IMG submission 96883) | Labiotermes labralis P1 segment gut microbial communities from Petit-Saut dam, French Guiana - Lab288 P1 (version 3) (version 3) | ecosystem: Host-associated > Arthropoda: Insects >...
CACAAAACCGAATCCCTTTGAAATCATACCACTACAGACCACAAGGAAGGAGAACAATTGGAAGACCGAAGAAGCGTTGGCGCGAGCAGCTGTAACTCTGGAGACGGAACGGATCAAAGGGTCAAATCCTTGATGTTTAGGATGATGATTATGATGATGATGATAAAAATACAAAATTTTAAGTTATTATACTCGTATTGTGTTTTGCTTACAAATATTTCCAGCCAGTACGATCCTGCAATATTTCTTACTACTGTCAAAAACATACCTGCGATTTCCAGTTATGGTTTCGTAACTTCACACCTCTGCCTGGTATTTCAACAGTTTGTTTTGTTAACTTTTCAACTGTTATGTGCCGCCACAAAATAAACCGTCGCTTTCTTTTGTGAATGTTACATCAAGATTTACTATATAATCTAACAATATATCTTTAACATAAATTTGTGACAAGTTGAGGTCCAACGGCGCATTTTTCCTTCACACAACTGTATATTGTAAGCCTTATAACTGCGTCCAGATGGCTTCTTGTAAGAGACGGAACAAGCAACTATGCTCAAATATCAGCTGTGTTCGACTGTCAGTGTATTGGTTTATGAAATTCTATGTTTTAGTCTATTGTCTAATTGTGATATCTAATGTACAGATCTGCACGGACGCATCGCAGATCTCATTTGAGCACTTAAAAGCAGCAATTTGTAGCCATCTTCCGAATAACGATAATTTGAAGTGTCTTGGAATGTTACGAAATTTGGCGATAATTTGCTGCCTGCGTCTTTTGCTTTATCATATGAGTGGGAGTGTTTACATAACTACGCTGTTAATTACTAATGTATTATACCGCTGATGGTAGTTGAAGAGTTACGAGCGCACCAGTGTTTGAGTGATGCTGAATGGAAAGCGGAAGTACTCGGAAAACCTCTGTCCCAGAAGAACAGGTCTGGGATCGAACCAAAATCTCGTCAGGGACAGACCGGCGACTAAGCACGTGAACTATAGAGACAGCATGGTTCCCCGCAACATATGTAATCCCACATGTCATTGCACTTCGTCTGAATTCCACCATCAATCATTGCATGTGTTCAAATATCTGGTACAGGAACACTGTTCCTCGGGCCAACATCGTTGCTGGGTTTCAGTACGAAGTAACAGAGAAATAAGAAATAAATATTTATGTGCTAACTGAAATAACAAATAATTTTAAAGGGTAAAATTTAAAATATTTATTAACCATAGTACGGAATCAGAATTATACTAGCAAAGACAGTAACAGCAGAGTACATTCTGGAAATGCTGTTGGCTTGCTGCCTGCTTCCTGCAAAAATAATTATTAAAATATTTCAATATTGGAATTCAAATAATGATCCACTTTTTGTACCAAATGTATCCAATATTTGTCAGATTTTTCATTTTCGTGATCTTGATTGAAGGCTTTTCCGTGTCTTCTATTATTAAGTCTATTTTTTTTTACAAACATCTGTCTAAAATTTGTTACAATTTGATAAAGTACAGAAATAAACAACCACATTTTCAGCACATCGAAATTTATAAGCAACGCCAAGAGAACTTCGGGTTCAACCGCCAACGTTTGGTCCATACGCCTTTTATATCCGATATTCTTCACGTTTTTACATAAAAACACATTTAATTCTACGGTTGATGTATCCATTTTTGTTCGCCGTAAATTATTGATTTTAAAATACTTGAATCAATGTGTGGGCCGAGATAGTTAAGTCGGTATAAGCGAATCACTACGGGCTGGGCGGGCCGGAGATCGAATCCCGGGTGGGAAGTTTTCCCCACTCGTCCAGACAGGCCCTGGTGCCCACCTAGTCTTCTATAAATATCCCATCTAGCGCCGAGGTTACAAAAAGGCTGGACCTATACCCCTCCTTCACCCTCTATGCTTTCAGGGCAAAGGTGAACTTAAAAACTGTACGTATTAGTGATATAATATTGAGATTTTTAGTTGAATCAAAGAATGGACGGACTCACCGACATACAGATAGACGCAGGTCGCGAAGAGGATTCCGATCGAAGAACCACAATATTTCTTCGAAACCCTTAAAATAGTGTATTTAACTAATATTATATGGGATTGAATCCAGGAATAATGAATGAGTAGGAAACCGAAGAGGTGAAACACTAACTCCATGATGCAAAACCCTTCTTGAAAAGCTAACAAGTCCTCATTTAGTCAAGAAACTCCAGACATTTATGGAACCTGAAGGTTCATTACCAAATTCAAAAAATCATATCACCTATCCCTAATCTGAGGCAGATCAAACCAGTCGGTGACCATATCCAACCTCCTGAAGACCCATTTTATTGCTGTCCACCAATCTTCGTCTTTATCTTCCAAGTAGTCTCTTCCTTTCAGATTAATCCACCAAAATCCTATACAAACCTCTCCTCTCCCACATTCGTGCCACATGTCCCGCTCATCTCATTCTTTTTTATTTTATTACCCGAGTATTATTTGGATAGAATTACTGATCATAAAGCTCCTCATTATGCAGTCCCCTCCATTCGCCTGCTACCTAGTCCTTCGAAGGCCCAAAATGTCTTCCTCGTCACCCTGTGATGTGAAACATCAAAGAAGTTCTTACATGTAGGCCATTCTTACACTAGAATTAGCGAGACTGTTCGAAATTCTATAAACCGCAAACAGAAATGTGCGACTGATGGCGGTCGTTTTAACTCGAAGAACAAACTTTCCACTGCCCTAACGCCATTCGTTTCGCATCACCGCACGGCTGCTCATACAGTCGACATTGCACACAGACATATCTGCTGCTGTCCCCTGTGAGACGGCAGTGTCTTTCTGCTCCCTGTTTAGGGACCACTGGGCGGACTGCCGCAGCATATGCCTTGTGTGCTTTTGTACATGAAGTACACCGTTCCAAACTAGATCAGCCTGTCTGTCAGTTATCCTAACACGCTTTATACGTTTATTCCAAAGTTAATCACAGGTTACCACCTTACATTCGGCCATATTTGCTCACTCACCTGTGTCACATACTCAACATGCATACCGCCTTAACCGGGAAATGACTCGCGTATGAAATGTTATGAGTTGTATTCGGATAGTGTGTGGTCTGAATTTTGGACAGCACTGCTTAAATGAAGGATATCGGTGCTGAATATTTTATACTTATATCATAAACCAACATGTGCACATTTATAAATGTGTCCAATCACATATTGTTATCCTAAAGCAACATGTTTCGGCCACTCCTGTGACCATCATCAGGGTGTCGTAAAAGAAGAATACAATTAATATACAAATAATTGTACAAAAATGTGTGACGAAACCGCCTAATTTTTCCGTTGCGTCCGTTTTAGCTGTAGAACATCAAATTATAATATCGTTAAAATACAAAAAAATAGGATGTGTTTATGTTATTATATCACGCGTGACACCACGTGGCTTTATCCTACATTTTTGTACAATTGTGTGTATGGATTGCATTCTGATGATATTAAGTGTAGTGACCGAAACATTTTGGTCCATAATAATATTAATAATATGTGATTGAACATGTTTATTAATGCGCATTTGTTGGTTTGTCATGTAATTAAAAAACATCCTTTTATGCTCGGATAGGTAATACGTGAACACTGCAGAAAATTTTGAGACCGTCATCCCAAATACATAGATGACAATTGTTTGCTCTTCTGACCATGTACAGTGCCTGCGAGAGTGTTCACCTCTGCGAACTTTCCCTGTTTGTGTTCCAGTGTTTGTGTGGGACACAATGCAAACAGACCACTGAATGTGTGCGGTTTTGAGCGACAAGCAGCTTTCTTGACTGCGTAAACATCGCTTGGTCGTTGGAAGATGCGGGCTTATATGAGTGACACTAGGTGTGACAAAACTCATGCGAAGATTGAGGGTTGGTGACAGCGAAGTGTCAAGTGAAATGTGTAGATCTGTGACAGAGGAACTTACACCAGGGAGAAGACAATGATATCAAGTGCAGTGTTTCCCAAACTTTGTTGCTCGCGGACCCCTTTTGGCTTCGGAAAATAGCTACGGGTCCTAATATCCTTGCCTACGTAAATATAGAGTGTCCGGGTGATAGGTACCCAAAATTAAAAAGCTCTTTCTCAAAACAGATTTCAGGCAGATCTTAATAATACCAGTAGCGTACTTTACAATGTATTGAATGATTTTACCTTAATTAAAGTTATTGTCGCTCACTTCGTTGGTACAGGAAGTTTCTTAATTAAATTTTAATAATCGTCCAACGAGATGCAACACAAAACAGTCTATTTATTATTCTGCAAGTTCACTCTGCATGTTTCGTGTGTCAACCACACCCATCGTCAGGAGTACACAAAACTGTAACTACAGCCTCCGGTAACGGTCATATTTTTTTGTGCAGCTACGTCCATCCAACGTGGCCAAGTTAGGACTGATTTTTTTAGAGAATCACCAACCATTCCTAACTTGGCCACGTTGGATGGAGGTAGCTGCACAAAAAAATACGACCAGTACCGGAGGCTGTAGTTACAGTTTTGTATACTCCTGATGATGGGTGTGGTTGGCACACGAAACATGCAGAGTGAACTTGCAGAATAATAAATAGACTGCTTTGTGTTACGTCTCGTTGGACAATTATTAATATAGATCAGCGATGCACGGAAACATAAAATTATTAATTAGGTGTTCTAACGGTCATACGAAATAAATGTGTCACCAATGCAAGAAATTCCTTGACTGTTTTTAGCAAATCATTATTCCTTTAATAAAAGAAATAAGCAAACTTCAAAGTAGCCGTAACATAAGTTTATCCACGGATCCCTTGGCAATTGGTCGCGGTTCCCTTAGGATCGGCAGAGCACACTTTGGGAACTGCTGATATGGAGTGCTTTTGGCCATATATTTACTAGAAGTACGGTGTAAAGGAATGCGTGGTTGGCGTGGCATGCAGCAAGCATCGAAGAGCTAAGCCCTCTTAGCGAACTTTTTTCTGAAATCCTAACTATAAAATATTGATTTAATAACAAACATTCTCCGTGCAACTACATTATATTTACAAAAGTTCAGCACGTAACAAAAAAAGTGTTGCGCAGGTGGTTGATATTCAACTTGAAATACAGAAAAATACTAAATGAGAGAAAGTCGTAGGTGGGAGTATAATATTAAAGTGGATATTAAAGTTCATACTTAATATGTAAAATTGTGTAAGTTAATTTACTTGGTTTATAAGAAGTTGTATTTTGGGCTTTTGGGAGAAAGTAATGAACAATGGCTTCCGTAAAAGGTGAGGAATATCTTGACCATTGGAGGGGGGGATTTTTCCATCCTCAGGAGGGACTGTGGGTCATTCAACGTGTTGTTCTGGTGTTTGCCTGGAGAGATAGAACTGCGGTAATCTTGTGTCATGATAGCAAGAACAGAGCAGGTTTCCGACCGTGCAGACTTGCTGTCCACATGTAAGCCTCTTACCGTCGCTTGAGCCAGCTCCATACTGAGCAACACCGCCCTTGCAAGGACATTTGCTCTTGAAATGCAAATGTTCTAATTCTGAAGGTTTGTGATAAAAGTAAGTGCATTACTGCATTCAAATGTTTGAACTTCTGTTAAAGCTAATTGGTCTTCGTGTTAAAATAACTGCGTATAGCGTTTACAGTTTTTTATTTCAAGGTGCTGCTGTAACGTCCGTTAGAGAAAAATAGTTTCACTCTAGGATTAAAAACACTGATGACAGTAGTTTTTGGGTGTTATGTCAGAAGTAGTTAGATCAAAGAGTTTCCTGAGGGTTGTTTGACCGTGCATCTTCCTCATGAAATAAAGTGAAATGCCAACTTGGTGCAACTAGGTAATGTTATTGCTATATTCTTAGTTCGACATGTTTCGGGTACATACGCCCATCTTCAGGAGCATTAGATGTTGAGTTGCAGCATATGGTTTTCTGCACCGAGTTTTTGGATGGGTGGCACAATCCGCACCGTATAAACCACTTACGCAGCAGCTCTCAAGACCACCACCCATCCAAAAATTCGGTGCAGAAAACCATATGTTGCAACTCAACATCTAATGCTCCTGATGATGGGCGTATGTACCCGAAACATGTCGAATTAAGAATATATCAATAAAATTACCTTTTTGTATCAAGTTGGCATTTCACTTTATTTCAAAGACTTTCCTGTTGGTTGATTACATGCAACATCTATAAGTGCACTCAAGCACCTCAAAACTCGAGCTGCGTGAAGCATTTCAAGGAATTGGCCACAGTTCGGAGGTCCAACCTTGTCCGCACATAATTCAGAGACTAGACTTGGAATGTTCCTTGTCACCATTTTACTGAACATTGCAACGAACGCGTGGTGCTTTTTTTAAATGTTGAAATTATACAAAAACTATTTTGGCTTTTCGTAGGAGTTTTTTCCAGAAATGTTACTCTACCTCTCTGGAATATTACGCAGCGAATGTTTATAATTTTTTAGCAACATTTTGGGATAAGTTATCGGTCCCATTTTCAAGGGATAAGAAGTCTTGACCCTTCAAAATGAGAGCGATAGATATTCCTGAAACTTCAGTTACCAAATATCGACCTACAGGGCGTAACATCTCGGAAGAATGAACATCACAACCACGCCGCGACGGAAGCTTGAAATATTGCCTAGTATAGATATTGTCCGAACATCCTTCATAATTTTTGGCTTTAGATCGCCAGTATGCGTCTAGCTGACTTGTCCTAGTCAGTTTTCAAGACCCTGATGTCGTCGTCTAAAATGGAGCGATTCGTCTTTCAACAAGAGACCTGCATTTTACATCTCAACTTATCATCATCATCATCATCACCATCACTTTTATGCAGGATATGTAACATTACATACCTGAAAGAAACCATATTTCTGAGGTATATAATTTTGCGCCTGTGCTGTGGATAGATTTTAAGACTCATGTAATTCTGTATCTCCAGATATGTTACATTAGTAGTTACGTTCCGAAGTATTTTCTCAGTGCCCAATATAGCTGTTTTTTCCAGTTTATTCATATGATTTCCAGGTATGTTGCATAGGTATTGTCTCTCTTACCGTCATTATTCGCTTTTACTCTTTTCTTGACCCTCCAAGTGGCCGCGCGTCCTATGGTGTGGGTCTGCTTCTGCTCGCTTGTTAGTATGGGGGGTTTGAATCTCACCGGGAGCATGGATGTCTCTATTGTGAGTGTCGTGTGTTTTCAGGTAGAGGTCTCTGCTATGGACTGATTACCCCCAGGGGAGTCGTGCCGACTGTGGTGTGTCTGAGTGTGATCGTGAAGCCTCGATAATGAGGAGGCGCTGGCCCATTAGAGTCTGTTGTGCCATGAAAAAATATTACCCTCTCTTATAGACTATCTGTTCTTTATAAGCTGTGTAATAAATGAATTAGTATTGTCATTGTCATCATCATCATCATCATCGTCTTCGTCGTCGTTGTCGTCCTGTCATCGTCGTAACCACCATTAGGCAGTGCGCAGTAAAACACTTGCTGGAGACGCTGCAGTGTTTTGCTGCCAATATGTCAGGCGGCATAAAACAGTCGACAGCTTTGTCACGTGTTTCCTTATGAACTGCGAGTCTGCAAGTGTTGCAATTTGTTTTCACCGAAATGTTAATAACTTTATGAACATGTGCGTTTGAGGAAGGAAGAAGACTTATCATTTTCTCTGGCTTGTGCCTAATTGACCGCAAAGTGACATGCAACATTTTGTGAATTGGTCACTCGCGTAAACAGCTTCTTCATAATCAGGACACTTTCCTTTACATTCTGTAAGAACATGTAATAATAAACAATATTATGTTTACTAAATAAAGAAGTATGGATTGGTTGGTGTATTAGCACGAATAGGTTTCTAAGAGAACATGTAAAGCCAGGACAGGGAATGAAACAGCAGGCTGTAGAAATCTGTACAGTGACTAGTGCAATAATATGCACTAAACACTAATGGGTTATTAGATCAACAAAAATGGAGTGAACGAGGATGTAGAAGGTTTCAGAGGGAAGAAAAATACGCAATTTTCAATGGAAATTCTGAGAAGAAGAGACTTGGCTGAAAGTCTGAAGTTCAGGATAATATAAAAATACGTAAGAAGGGAATGGCACAATGAGGACATATCCTGGATTAATCTGTCTCGTGTAAGTGTCTAGTAGCGGGTTTGTTTTGACAACAGAAATAAGTCCTTAGGTTTCAAGAATGAATTAATTTCTTTGCTAAGTAAAAGAATGTTAGCTTCTCATTACAGACTCCGCTCCACGGAGTGTGATAAGCGTAAATCAAATTGGTGTCTGTGTACTGGCTTGCTTCTGACACTTCCGCTTCCAGTAAAATTTTTGAAATCCTTCAACATATGCTTTCGCACTCACGAGACAGCAAACTAACATTGATAGCCAACCTTCTTGCTCGAAGTTACATAGCAATAGTTACACGTTACATTCCGGAGGCACCCAACAGCGCCTGTGTTTGTTGCGTACAGTTTACAATGAATTTCTTCTTATTTGATGTTTGTGAGACCATGCATCATGTAAGCGACCAACAAGATGCAACAGTTTTCGTTTATTGATCTTTTTATTGATCCATTTCAATCTGCTCTACATGTTTCGGGCGACAAACTCGCCCATCTTCATGAGCACTTTTGACTGTATATACAGCTTTGGTACAATGCTCCGATTTTGCTGCCGACCGGTGACCTTGTCATCGGTCGGCAGCAATATCGATGTATTGTACCAAAAGCTGTAGATACAGTCAAAAAGTGTTCCTGAGGATTGGCGAGTTTGTCGCCCGAAACATGTAGAGCAGATTTAAAAAGATCAATAGACGAAAACTAATAGTGAGGTAAATATCAGTCATTAAACCGCAACTATGGTAGTATGGATTTATGATGGTACTTAATAGCAAAAAAAAACTACATGTTTCGGCCAATAGCGGCCATCTTCAGGTTATTACAATTTTGCTCAAAGACTATCATATATATGCCTATATTGCGAGGTGACGCTGAGATCTCATCATCGTTACGCGTTAAAATCAATTTATTTAGTGGGAAGTCTAATGGTCAATGACTGGTAGGATATAAGTTTATGGGTAGGTATTCCAACTAAATAAACTGATTTTAACGCGTAACGATGATGAGATCTCAGCATCACCTCGCAATATAGGCATATATATGACATTCTTTGAGCAAAATTGTAATAACCTGAAGATGGCTGCTATTGGCCGAAACATGTAGTTTTTTTTTTTGCTATTAAATACCATCATAAATCCATACTACCATAGTTGTGGTTTCATTACTGATATTTACCTCACTATTAGTCTTTTCTACACACAACGGCGATGACACACCTCAGAATTATCAATAGACGAAATTTGTTGCATTTTGTTGGTTGCTTACATGATGCACGGTCTCACATTCTTATTGCTAAACCGCGCCGTTCTGCTCTGTACTTCTTTGTGCGAGAACATTGTAACATTGTAACATTGTAACCAGGCGAATTTCTTTATTATTTAGACGCATTGATATTGTAAAAGTAACACCATTTTGGGACAAATTAAGGTAAAATTTTATTTCGAAAACGAGATAAAATCCCTAAAGTGTTTCTCTGTATCGCTGTCATATTTGAAATCTTGTAAATCTCCGTCCCTTCGGTGTTAATCCGTCAAGTTTTCTGACCTATCGCGATAGATCCGGTACCAAATTTCGTAGCATTTCATTCGCGTTACCGTAGAAACCGCCCATGACGAAGGCGGATATTTGTCTGATTCGCACAAGCATGTGATGAAATCATGCTATAATTATAATACTGGATGCGAGAGATGTGTTTTGTTTGCGTGTCCAATCGCAATGCAAACAAACACACACACACGGCAACACACACATGTCCAGAGTCAAATACACTCGAATATTATTGTAATATTAACAACAAACAGGAGAAAGAGTGTTTATGTGTAAATAGAAAGTTGGTTGTAATAAAATCACCAATACATTCAGCTGCCCTGATTCAGTCCTTTATGGTCACGCGTTTCTCGGTTACCTTCATTATCTCTCGCTGAATGCGATGAAGTAATGCCTACGTTTTGTCTATTAGAAAGTCTGGATATAAGCGGTCACGCTTACCTCACGTCATTTTGTTGGCTTTTACTTGGAAACGCTGAATAAAATCACGAAACACATCAACCAGAGTACAAGATATTCCGGTCAAAAAAAACATTATATTTCCATGAAATATGTCAGTCTCATTGCTCCTGCTCGCAAGTAGTCTACAAGAGTTGTTAATTGTATAGTCCAATGAAAATCCGTGGCTTTTTCTTGACAAATTTGTTTTAATTTCAGAGAAATTGTATTGCTTCCGGCAACCACAGATGTGTGCGTGTTAAAAGTTACATCCTCGCCGTAGCTCCAGCATTTACTTACGTCACTCATTCATTTAGTAGTCTGTCTTAGGACAGGTCCAAAGCCTCTTCCAAAGCGAGCTCTCCACATAGTGCGATCTAGAGCTTCCTCCTTCAAACAAGAATATCCCCTCCGTCCTTAAGTTCATCCAGTAGCTTCCTAAGTCTTCTTCCTTGTCTTCGTGTCACTTCTATCCCCCCTTTTATCTTTCCTTCAATAACTTGTTATAGAGGCAGTTTCTACGCAAAATATGACCAATCAAGTTAGTCTTCCGTTCACTTATTTCGTTAGGATATTCCTCTGCTTCGTGACTCTAAGTAATACTTCTTCACTTATCACATACATATTTAAATATACTTCCAAAAAAATTTGCACAACACAAGCTGACGCCCCTTCATGCAGTGGAATTATTACATCACTTGCCGAAACTTATAATTTTAAAATTTTCACTTTGTATAAATATTGATAATAACTTATTCCACTGCCTAGAGTCCTTCTTCGGGAGGCATATAACGGCTTGTGTATTCAAGCAGTTTATGGACCTCGTCGGCTGACGCGTTAGCAAATGCCATTGTGGTGAACAAACAAGAAAGAATGAAATGGAGAAGACATATGCCGTGTACGTGAATTTTAGTCTGAAACCCAAAAATTAATAAATCAATTGGGTGCCAAGGTTCTGTTGGTACTGTGAGATTAAAACGAGTAACAAACGTTTAGGGTGTAATCATGATGATTCGGTTTATCTGTCTGACGAGAGAGAACTTCGTCGAAATCTTGTGTCCATGGAAATGGAACTTTGGGTTTTATACAAGGCAAATAATTGTATAATTACTTGAACTAGTGAAGGTTGCTTTAGAAGTAGAGTATAACTCAACTTATCCGTACTAAATGGGATGGGGAACTATCCAGATACGCAGAAAATACGGATATTTGGATTTTTTTTTTTAAATGAGCTACATTGGCGGTTTGAAGTTCGTCTCTTAATATTTACAGTATGTATCTGCGTCTAAACATTTCGACCATGCCTGATTTGAAGTTCTAGAAGCCATAACTCTGTACTGCACGTGATCCGATAACACGTAAATTTCAAGGCAAGTTAGTTTTAGTAGAATTCTCAAAAATTTTACCCGAAGCCAAGCCGATTCGAATAATTGGTTATCTGGACAACCAGCTTCCGGATAAGTGGAGTTCCACACTATTTTCTTGTATTCAATTAGTTATAGATTTTTAACTAGGAAAAGAAATCTGCGATAATCTTTATCCTTCAAAAAAATGCTTGTCACCAATGTATCTGTTCAGAATATGTAGCCTATTGAGGTCAGATTCTGCTTCCTGAAAGGTGAATTTCGTCGTATAGTCTTTGAGACATCTGTTAAGGAAATTCTCAGTCGTGCAGCCTATTCCGTAATGCCCAACGGAAGAGAAAGCGGATGGCATTTTGTGATGATGCATTTTACATAAGGAACATCGGAAGTAACGACCACGCCACAAAAATGTAAGTGGAAATGGACACGTGTTAAGCACGTACACCCGGCTACAATGGCTCTCTTCTTCAATGACGACCGACTGGCACGATGTAATGGAGTATGCTTGTCAGACATTCAGACACAGCTTCTCTTAAGACAGCATATTCTTTATGTCTTGCTATGACACTCATGGAGACACACGACTGAATACATCAGAATCTCGATATTTCGAGTCCCGATTGTTCGAGTTTCCGGTTCGTCCTAGCCCATGCGCTGTAGTCAAGGTCATTTCTATAGCGGGCACATGATTGGGTTGCAGTGCGCTTCTTTGTATCCACACTTGTATTCGAGGCATTACCCTAACGTCATTTAGCATTTTCTGTGTGTTTGTATCATTGCTTGATTTTAAATATGTACTGTAACTCACTATCAGTACAAGGTAAACGCAAGATAAAATATTTTTACGTTGTCGTAGCCCGTGTAGTCCGAAATTTTCGGTAATTCGAGGCAATTTCGATCCCTTCCACCTCGAATTATCGATATTCTGCTGTATTTAATATTATAGGGATGAAGTACAAGGTTACTCTGCGATATTGGCCTGAGACTTTCATTGAACCGGTTACCTATCATTCCGGGCTTGACACTAGCAACTCCTAGCACGTAATTACAGATCACAGTAACCCAAGGAACATCGCGGTGTCATGGCTTAATATTGTGGAAAGGGGTGGGACAAGCCGGGACAGTAGTTTACACGGACCCCTAATGCAACTTTCCGTGTACTTCACAGTTCACAGCTCACACATGTTTCCGTGATTTCACAAGTGTCTGAGACACACAGTTTTCACAATGTCTGAGACAAACGATTTTCACGTGTCTGAGACAATTTTCGCAAATGTCTGAAACATACAATTTTCACAAGTGTATGAGATACCATTTTCACAAGTGTCTGAGACACACAATTTTCAGAAGTGTCTGAGAAACAGTTTTTGCAAGTGTCTGAGACACAATTTTCACAAGGGTCTGATACACAACTTCCACAAGTGTCTGAGACACAATTTTTACAAGTATCTGAGACACCATTTTTATAAGTGTCTGAGACACAATCTCTGAGGTACAATTTTTAAGTGACTGAGACACAACTTTCACAAATGTCTGAGAACACAATTTTCACAAGTGTCTGAGACACAATTTCCACAAGTGTCTGAGGCACAATAATCACAAGTCTCTGAGACACACAATTTTCAATGATGTCCGACTGTTAAAATTCCAAGTGCGACGATCGGGAAGCAAAATTACGAAGACACTCTTGTGGAATCTGAAGACATGTAGTGCAGTGCAGAAATACCGACGTTTCGGGAAAGTCTTCTGGCCCTGTTTTGAGAGTTGTCACTGCCAACAGAACCTGAAATCACACTTGCTTCCTTCGGTATTCTTAATATTTCCTTCATTATTTTTTTTCATTCTCTTCTTTCTTCTTTATCTTTTTCTTTTCTTTATCTTATCCTTCCTATCTTTCTATCTGTCTTTCTACTTGTGTGCTCATTTCTTTTCTTCTTAAAAGTCCGAAATCAGTGTCACCTTCAACACAACAAACTCTGCTCTTTGCCCACACGTCCTAAACTGTAACCGTAACGTGCTGTGCACAGAATTGCAACAAACAGCCACTGCAGCCACTGTTTACCTCTACAGAATTAACAGACTGGTTCTTCTAACCGAAGAACTCTGTATTCTCAGCACCTTAGGAACTTAATCGTTATATACTTGTAGATTAACTTTATTCTTCAGGCACTCCGCTCGCCGTAGAGGCCGCCCTAAAGCGACTAAGGGTGCAATGGCCAGACTCACTGATTGAATGGGATCCGGGCGGGGCTCGAAGCCGAGACGGACAGGTGGTCAGTTACGTGGTGACTCTGACCTGGACTTGTTTTTACGTATTTGTATACTTCAATTTCATTTTCCTGTGTATCCTTTTATCTGATTTACAGCGAGTTTCTTTCTTTTCCTCTCTCTCTCTCTCTCTCTCTCTCTTTCTCTCTCTCCCCCTCCCTCCCCCTCCCTCCCTCCCACCCGTC
>Ga0136643_10010107_pt1 | contig 13914 bp, 15 predicted proteins | sample TergutLab28metaG_FD_96883 | JGI IMG/M metagenome (GOLD analysis project Ga0136643, IMG submission 96883) | Labiotermes labralis P1 segment gut microbial communities from Petit-Saut dam, French Guiana - Lab288 P1 (version 3) (version 3) | ecosystem: Host-associated > Arthropoda: Insects >...
AAGTTGCTCAACATGTTTCGGGCAACCATGTGCCCATCTTCAGGAGCTGACGACTGCGTAGTGTTATCGCCACGTGTTGGTATTGTGCCGTGGCTGCAGGAAGGCTGTCAGAACCGGTTAGCAAGTAGTGTGTCCATTCAGGAGTTCGTAGCACAACTCCACTACTTGCTAACCGGTTCTGACAGCCTTCCTGCAGCCACGGCACAATACCAACACGTGGAGATAACACTATGCAGTCGTAAACTCCTGAAGATTGGCACATGGTTGTCCGAAACATGTTGAGCAACTTGTAAAGGAGAAATAAAGGATAACACGAAAGTGACATCTAGTTGATTTCTTATCCATACTACTTCATTCTTCCAGTCCTTGGACAGTATCTGTACTTACTGTTAACCTAGCTGATTACTCTGCTCTTCAAACTTTTGGGAATCTGTATGAAGTTTTAATAAATTAAGCAGGGTCGCGTCGCCTTCCAAGTTTCCTATAAGCAAGTGATATATTCTCCACACTAAAGATTTAGGTAAAGGTAATGAGGCCATATGAAGGTGCGTAAGTGCAGGTCCAAGTTTGCCTATTGTCGGTGCTAGATAAAGGTCATTGCTTAGTTTTCGTCTCAGCCGATATATTCTTGGGGAGAAACGTCTGTTTTCGACGGAGTATGAACCTCAGAACTGGTAAAGACGATTTTTGAAGAGAAAAACCTCTTGTTCTTAACGAGAGACTATACTAATCTATGCGGCTACAGAATTGCAAAGCATGTAGGCAGTCCATAAAGAAACCGAACTTGTGAAATAGCGAGCCAAAGAGCGCACGCAGCACACTTGCGACTTTGGCGTTGTATAGCAGGGATTTCAAGCTTCATTCTGACACTAGCAGTATCATGCCATGTCAATTAGTCATCGAGTTACACGCGCTTGAATGAGTGTGTGTTTAGTACTCTCGGCAATTTTTTTGCAAGTTGATAAATGAAGGATCATGAGGAGCAGAGCGTTTCCGTCAAATTCTGTTTCAAATAGGGACCAGCTTTTACGGAGACTTTTCAGATGTTGCAACAGGCTTATGGAGAGGATTGTTTGAGCCGTACCCAATGTCACGAGTGGTAACAGTGTTTCAAATCGGGCAGAACGTCCATCGAAGACGACCCCAAATCTGGACGGCCTTCCACGTCAATGGACGACGATCACGTTGAGAAAGTGCTGCTGTGATTCATCAAAATCGTCGCCTAACTGTCCGTGAAGTTGCCGAAGAAGTAGGAATCTGTAAAAGTTCGTGCCACACGATTTTGACCGAAAAACGGAAGATGTGTCGTGTAGTCGCAAAATTTGCGCCGCGTCTGCTGACGCGTCACTCCTTATCCATGAATTTTTGACGAAGCATAAGAAGACTGTTGTCCGCCAGCCGCCCTTCTCTCCAGATTTGGCCCTGCGGACTTCTTCTTCCCGAGGTGGAAACCCTCACTAAAAGGTCGCCGATTTCAGACGGTAGAGGAGATAGAAGAAAATTCGATACGGGACCTTCGCGCCGTCCGGCAGAACACCTTCCAGGACGCGTTCCAGGAATGGAGAAATCGTTGGGAGCGGTGTATCAAGAGTTGAGGGGGGTACTTTGAAGGCGACAGGTTTGATCAAGTTGTAAGTAAAGCAACAAATTTAAAAAAAATTTCGGTTTCTTTATGGACTGCCCTCATACCTGTCGCCGCAGATCAGGAAGTCTGCCTGCGTTTGTATAATATTTTTATCTTTTCATTCCTTTCTCAGCACATTGGTTTAATTAACTCCACGTAGCAGACTACGTGAGCTGATATTTGTTTATATAATCAATCCATTGTTTGACTCTAATGAGGGGGAATGTTAATTTCCATCCTTTAAATTTCTGGCCCTTCTCTTGAGTTAAATAAATGCAGTAATTCCCGTCACAGTTTTTTTTAGGAAAGAGTTTATCTTAATTTATTCTTTCATCTAGCCCTCCGACCGTCTACCTTTCGTCACTGGGTAAAGGAAAGTAAAGTTAATTGATCCTTGTGAGCGCCACCATGAGCTATGATAGACTGGGAGTACTCGATATTCTTTTTAAGATAGAGTCTATCTCAATTTTTTCGTTCACCTACGCCTCCGACCGCCTACTTTCGTCATTTGATAAAGGAAAATTAAGTTTTCTTTTTGGGCGCCACGTGGAGCTGTGACATATTTGGAGTACAGCTGCTCTCACTCCTAATATCACTTGATGGAGGTGATTGGTAAACTCCGTGTCCCATCTGCTTTAACCCCGGAAAAGTAAAGTAGAAACATAACAAGAGGCACTGTATATGTGTTTGGGTGGTTTTGATCTTGTCAAGAAAAGAAAAATCTCTGTCCCCTGCCGCGAAACGAAATGTGAATTCCGATAATTCAGTCCACATTCTAGTCCTTTGGTAAGCGTAATACCGGCCAATAAGGAATACAATTTATAAAGCTATTCATTATGAAGTTTTGTGCCTCTTCTTCTTTCTGATTCCTAGGTAGATTTAAATACCCTTCTTAGGACCTTGCTACTTAACAACCAAAATACTTTGACAAACAAGTCTTCTGGAAGTAATGACGTGTATGCTAGTAAATTTTCTCCGTTTTTCATAAAAATCATTGCGCCTCCTTTTTCAGTGTCTGTTCGTTGAAGCTTCCTTTTTGAGTTGCTTGACCACGAGGATGGATGAACAACTTTCTTCCGAAATGTAGGTCACTAACTGTAAGTCGATACAAAGTAACGTTCCGAAACACTGAATCTTTTTCAGCACCGCTGTGAGCAAGTTAAACCTCGCAGTGTCAATACTTGTTCTTCCTCATGTATGACAGATGAAGATTAGTCTCCATGTAAAACGATAGAGAAAATTACAATCAAGTTTAATGTAATGTTCACAATGCTACAGAGCAGACCGGACCACAACGTAAAGCGTTTAATGGTGGCAAGCATTTAGAAATTAAGTCTGGTCTCCTTTTTCAGACGCGTTAGCAAAATTACGGAAAGCGACGATTAGCTTCGTCTGTCCGTCCGTGTGGGACAACTCGGCTCCCACTGAACGGATTTTCGTGAAATTTGGTTTTTGAAGATTTTTCCAAAACTCAGTCCAGGAAATTCAAGTTTCATTAAAATCGGACAGACCAATACACATTTTTGTCGTGCTTCGCTCATTTCTTCTTAGAATAAGAACTGTTTTAGACAAACTTAGTAGAGGAAATCTAAATATATTTTGAGTTCAAATTTTTACGAAAATCTTTCCGTTTATGAGATAATGTGGAAAAATATTGTAGAGCAGGACAGGCTTCAGATGACAATATGGCTCATGCAGATTGCGTCCTGAATACTAAGTCTACAAATACACACACTCAGGTTGTGCAATTCTCATTGCTTTTCCACTGCAACAATATTTGCACGAACACGCCTCAATGTCACGTTATACGTACATTGCCTGTCTTTTGTTTAAGATTTTCTTCTGTTTCTGTAAGTACTTGAATTCTTTTTTTTTTAAGACGGATTATCCGCCTTCATATTCGGTTGTCTCAGCATTCGGGAGAAATAAAGAAAATTTAACAACTGAAATTTCCTAATTATTCTAAAATTTTGGATCCCACATTTCTATTTGATTTATACCATTGAATAACACACTAGATGCGACACACACTGTAAGCGAAATTCTTTGCCGTAACTATTTCGCCCTCCCTTCGCGTGTGTATCGGAAACCGTTACTTCAGTTGGTAACCCTGATCCGATGTAGGTGGGATCAGTCACGCTTCCCATTCGGAATATCCCAGTAGGGTAATCTAGACAGTTAACTGGGTGCTTGGTGGTCCAGCAAGCCACAGAGGTCATGTCAAACAGAAGCAACGGCATGATTCAACCAGACAACGGTAAGGAAGCCGTATAATTACTTTTGTTTTGTTTAACAGGACATCGCAGAAAATGCGTTTAGGTCACGTATTACGTGACGTAAACTTGACCCCATGCTATTGGGACAAATTTTATGCCATATTGTAGGAGCTATTTCAGAATCATGTCAACCGGAAATCGAATTTTTCATACTTTTTAAGAACATAGAAACTTTCCATTAAGTGTATCCCTGTTAATGGTTGTTGGGACTCTTTACCGGACGTTAAAAAACTGGGACATGGAAGTGACAAACTCACCTGCATCTAAAGCAGAAATGTCGAGGAGTGGAAATGTAACTCCATTCCTCTTCTATGCCATCACGATTTGCTCATTGACAACTTTGTCTCTATCTCTATATCCTTGTGCGTGTGTGTGTGTGTGTGTGTGTGTGTGTGTGTGGCGCTCTGAAACTGCATAAGGAGTTCCATGAATGCTTATACGAAAATTATGCACCTAAAGGTGAAGAAACCCAATCTTTCTACAGATTTGTCCCCATCCTATGTTCCAGTGTGTTCTTGTTTGATATCATACACCTTCCGCGAAATAGATACAAGTAACAATGTACATTTTTTCCAAATCACTGCACATCTGTTGGTAAACATGTGTATTATTACTTCTCTGACATGCTTCGGCTAATAATAATAATAATAATAGTTATCTTCAGGAAAATTATTGGCACAGAGTAGCATTGGATGCAAATTGTACCCTCAATTGTACTTGGTGATACATTACAAAATTAAATGTTGGAATGTAGGTATTTGATATTTTACAGGTAATGTAATTGTATGATATTTTTATTAGGTTCTATTTATATTTCTTTGCAACCAAACACGTAGAAGCAAATAATTTTTTTCTTCAATTCCGGTTGGATCAAAAATCCAGTATAGAACAAAGGACGTATAATGCAGCAAAGAACACAGGATATATTCCGGAGTGTCTTTGGTTAGTATGCATTAGATTGGAAGTGCGTACTGCTCCTACTGGCAACAGCACGAATTAGTGCTCTCAAGATGGCGTTGTTGTGAGTGTAGTGCGAGTTTCTGGCGAAAAGACTTTATAACTTTGCCGGTGTTATTCGCATTCAGTGCTATTATATCAGTTATACTGTGAGTGCAATGAAAGAGTCGAACCGCCCTGCAATGAGTATAGAAGGTTTATTTTGAAATACCGCAGACTGTGGTCGACAGTCGGAAGTATGTTTTTTTGTCTGTGGTAGATATGTTTAAAGAAAGTAAACCAGGTGTTCAGCTACCACTGACGCACGGTCCGTGAAGTCCCGGCGAGTTGGGCGAGTTGAAGATCAACGTATTTATCACCTTGGAAGTACGAGGCGAGTATTAAAGTCATACTAATTGTTTACTCTAATCCTGAAATACCTTAACACATTACACATGTGTACGAGGTCGGATTTTCTCCATAGTCAGTCTGGACACCGTGGTAGTGAGCTTATCCTTGTGCAAATGGAAACTGAAAATTAGTCGTCCACGACACAGCCGGTCTTTCTTGAATAGCTATGGCGGATTACCAGTTAATTTATTACTGTCTTAATAGTTTATTTGTACAGGTATATCTAGACGGCATTTATTGAAAGAATTATTTCCTGCACTTTTATGTATGCTATACGCCTTTGTTTCACACAATTCGAATAATCCGTAACAGTAGCCTTTGACCCCGCTGTTTACACGTTGTAACTGGAACCGATTAGCTGACGCATGTTACTTTTGGATACTTCGTTTGCATTGATGTTAATGCCGTCGTCTGTTTGTTATATACCCGGTGTGACTAATCCAGTTGTGTTCAAAGAACATCGAAAAGCTATTACACTGATTAAAATAAATCCAATGATTCAGCTAAAAGTTATAATTAAGTCTGCATCTTTTAACGCACGTGCAAAACAACCTACAGATCGTGGACTTACAGCTCACGACTGTGCGTAGTCTTGGAGATGGATACAAACTTTTCGACGGGACACGCTCCTTCCTTTCTCAGGGTTGCGTCAGAAGAAGAAGAAGAAGAAGAAGAAGAAGAAGAAGAAGAAGAAGGAGAAACATACTGTTTCCAAAGTTTTTGTTTCCGTTTCCAAGACATGTCGTAACAACCACGTAATACTTAACGAGACGATCTCTCAGGACTGTAAAATTGTTAAAAATTAATACGAATGACTTACTGATTAAACAATTACAAATTAAAGTACACTTTTCTTCATAAAATTAAGTATATTTTAAATAAAACACCATGCTTTTACTTTCTGGTACTTAGAACAAAATGCTGCAGTTGTGAAGTAATTATGAAAGTAACTGCAGTGTCTCTTACGGATTTCATATGCTGGGATGTGTAAGTCTATGTATCGTTGCCGTTTCTTTGACGTGAGACAGACACACTATAATTTCCAAGGGAACCCACTACAGATTCATTTCATGAACAATTGAACGGTTTGAGAATAGAGGGTAGATTTCATGATACAGGGTTATATAAAAAAATTTCACATCCTATATTCCGTGCATTATAATTTATTTATTACACTTCGAATCAAAGAATGCACACAGTTTTATTAAACTTACACAATATTATAAAAAATTATCTCATACATGTTGCGGGCCCCACTTGGCCATGATCAGGTAGCAGACAATAGTGCAAAACAGATATTGGTTTGATTGGTAATACAAGGTTATATTAATTAACATTGGAGCAATTATACACATGGGCCTGTACAAAGAGAGATTCTGTAATTAACACCTTCAGTTCAAGAGCTAATTATCGAAGTAATTCCAAGCCAAAAATGAGATAAAACATCGGTTCGATTTTCAAATGTTACGAATTTATTCTTACCTGGAACTACGAAAACAAGAAAAAGAGTTGTTTGTATAAATGTTTTTATTGATGATTTCGCAGTAAATATTCCAAATGACTCTTCACAGCCTCCATATGCACCTTGGCACATCTGCGAATTGGGTCTGTATCTCACTGTAGTTCATAAGGATTTTCTTTTTATGGAGTGTAACAACCGAACTGCTACGGGGAAATGGATCTCGTGTTTCCTGTTACAGTACAGCGGAGTTGTCATGTGCCCCCAGGGATAATAAGGTGGCCAGGATAGTGTAGTCGCTATATCCAATCGCTAAGGGCTGGACGGGTTTGTAGATTGAATCCTGGTGGGTGTGGGAGATTTTCTGCACCCGTCCAGACGGCGCTAGGGCCCACCCAGCCTCCAATACAACGGGTACTGACTTATTCCCGCCGGGCTAAATTGCCCGAGGTTTGGCGTTGATCACACACCCCCATTTAGTACCGAAGTTAAAGAAAGAGTAGAACTATACTTATACACCCTCTCTGTGCCTTCGTGGCGGGTTATATGGTGAAATTTAACCTTTTAACCCTTATCCCACGGAAAGTAATCTGGGGTGCTGAAGTATGGAAATCTTGGTGTCGAGTTTCGGGAATCACAGGTACTGACAGGGAAGCAATAATCAAGGTGTTACCCCTGCAGTGGTGAAATGGTGTATGTGCGTGAAATGTCGGATGTACAAGCAAAACGTGGAACCGCGAGATGAATTACTTACTTGAATTTTGCTTCTGCAAACTATACAGTCTTGCCGCGTGGTCTAAGGCGTAGGTTTGCGGCCTGTCGCTTGATGGGATTGCGAGTTTGAATCCAACCGAGGTAATGGATGTCTGTATCTTGTGAAAGTTGTGGTTTGTCAGCTATAGGCCTCTGCGACGGGCCGATCATTTGTCCAGAGGAGTCTTACAGATTGCTTTGTGTGGCTGTCGAGCCTTGAAAAACAAAAACCTCTCTGTAACGGGCACACTTATTAAATTAATACCTGCTACAACCTCGATTGACTGACGTCCCGGGAAGTTTACTGGGTGTAAAGTTGGTCATTGTAAACACGTCTTTGAAATTTCGAATTAGAAGTACGTAATACTTACTTACTTACTTACTTACTCCACGGTGCCGAGTCCTTCTAGAGAAGCCAACTGGTTTGCAGCTAGTCAAGAAATTCCCCGCATTTCACGAAACCCGAAGGTTCATTACCGCAATCACAAGCGTCCGCCACCTGTCTCTATCCTGGGCAAGCCCAATCCAGTCCACATACTTACATTCCACCTCCTGGAGGTCCATCCTAATATTATCCACCCATCTACGCCTATGTCTTCCTGGTTGTATCTTTCCCTCCGGTTTCCCCACCAAGACCCTATACACCCCCCTCTCCTCACCCATGCGCGCCACATGCTCAGCCCATCTCGTTCTTCTCGATTTTATCAACCGCATATTTTTGGGTGAGGAGTACGTAATAGGGGCTGAAATTAATTCCAATCGAAGCCTTTTACTCTTTAAATCTCCTTACTTACCGTAATTTCAAAATAGACTTATTACGTCATACAAATATATAGGGATTCCAATGTGTTTTCAGAATTCGATGGTCAATAATTGAAAATAACCACTAATGATATATTAGACAAATATAAATTTTTACTTGATCATGCGCAACATGTTTTGGCCGCACGACCAAAATCAAGAACATCATTACAAAAAAATACAAATGGAAGTTAAAAAGCACTGATTATAGTTTTTCCCCACACAGTATCGTTGTATTAGTTTCCTTATCTTTTGGGCCTCGAATTTAGTGAATTTTTCCTCAGGGATATACAATGACACTTGGGCGTCTGTCTGTAATAATACGATCTATGTTGTAGCCTATACGTTTGTGCCGATGTGCTTGATGATGGACGTAAGGCAGAAATACGTTGCTCGTGATTAAGTAAATACAAATATGTGTATTTTCCCCAATGTAGCATTTGGGTGTGTTAACATTTATTGAAAACTTGAAAATAATATTTATGTCCGAATACACTGATGTGGTAGAAAAATATGTTATCGTTTTTATTGTAATTTATTCTCGCGTCTTGTGTAAATCAGACCATCTTGCATCAGGGTTAAAAACCAGCAGGAACAGAAACCCAAATCGTAATTTCCACCGCAGATGGAAGGAAAAAGTTATCCACCAAGATTATGCTTCAGCGAAGTTCCGAGGTATTTTGCTACCGTGTTTAAATAACGGTTTTGCTGTTTTATTTTACTTACGGAAACTCGGGTTACATTGGCTTGGTTGTTTCGTTTTATGATAGAAACCGAAATCAATCCTAGCACTTAAAGAAGGAACAAAAAAATATTCTATCAACGTTCGTAATCCAGTTCTCATATCAGTTAGAGAAACACTATCTACGTCGAAAAGCATCGTTTCAATTAATAAACTTATCACTGTGTTGGCAAACGACATGAATTATATTCTGCAGTATATCAGATGCTAAAGCATACCGACCCACAATCGAAGGTCACACTCCATTAGACTTACTTTGCGCTTTATCTCATTCATTTCCGTGCACTAATTTCATTATTTCACAAAAACCGACTAATACACACACATATTATTCACACCACTGCATTAGCACTGTATTCCTGCGACACGTTTCGGCCTTCAAAGGGCCATCTTCAGGGAGCACGACTGATACATTTTGACAGCCAAATCAACAGAATGTATAAAATTTTTTTTTAATACATTAGGTTGATCTGATCGGGCGGGCAGGCGGGCAGGCGGGCAAGCGGGCAGGCGGGCAGGCGGGCAGGAAACTTTAAGAAATGTTGATGAGGGGGTTTGTACTAAATTCAGCTGGCTCGATGCACGAACAGTGACGAACAGCTGGGAAGGCGGTAATAATTTACCCGACGATATAAAATGTAGGGAATATCTTGATAAACCGAGATACTGTCAACTTCTCACAGTATGCTCTGCTGTGTGGAGTTACAGGATCTGTAATATAATTGGAAACGGGATTTTCTAGTTAAAGTTTACGTCCACGCGTACTTCGCATGTTAAAATGTCTGGAATGTATGTGTAACATGTATTTGTCGGTTATTCCCCCGACAGCACGGCCTTCGCAGTATTCTCACTCACACAGATAAGAGGTCAAAGTGATACACTTGGTTCGATCTTCAGTACCACTACCAGATGTTTCTAATCGCTAAAACTTGGGGACGGTTGGGAAATTTTCAGGATAATTTGCAAAGGAGTCGTAATGATTACGAAGTATGTTGAGTCGGAACTTGCCACAGGTGTACCTTTTGTTCATTTTGATGGTTTAGAAGAGAATATCAAGCACAGAGTCGATTGAGTTCTAGAAGGACAGAGAGAGAGGGACAAACAGACACGGACAGAGAGAGAGAGAGAGAGACAGACAGACAGACAGAGAACGCATTCAGAAAGAAGATTGGAGGATTTCTTATCAGTTGGAATGGGCCAGGGGCCTAGATACTAGGTAAAATGATCAGCAGTACGAGGTTTGTTCAAATAGTATCCGGAATGGAATTGTAGTGGTTGTTCACTGGGCGGGATGTGTTTACAACCAGTCTTGACATGTTCGTACATGTCTTAGCAACTCGTGACGCAAGTTGCAAGTGGCTGCATTTGCTCAGTTGGCTGTAGTAGGTCGCGGAAATAGCACATGCCTTTATGTCATAGCGATTTTTACGATGTGTGAAAGTACCGAACAAAGCATTTGCGTCAAGTTCATGTGAAGACGTGCAGTTTCTTAAGAACATTGTGACAGGTGATGATTCCTGGATCTATAGGTACGACCCTCAAACAAAACAGCAATCGTCACAGTGGAAGGGTTACACGTGTCCGCGACCAAATAAGGGGCGCCAGGTGCGAAGCAAAACAAAGTCATGTTACTGGCGTTTTTTGATTCTGAGGGTATCGTACACCACGAGTACGTTCCCGACAGGCAAACAATTTACAAGGAATTCCACGTGGAGGTCTTGCGACTTTTGTGTGAATCAGTTCGCCGAAAACGACAGGAAAAATGGTGGGATGGCGACTAGATCGTGCACCATGACAATGCACCCGCACACACTTCACATCTTGTGCAGCAGTTTTTGGCCAAACACGACACCGTTCAGTTGCAGCAGCCGCCATACTCACCAGATCTCGCACCGTGTGACATTTTCCTATTCTCAAGGCTTAAGAAAGTTCTGAAAGGACAACGATTTGAAGCAACGGAAAACATCAAACGAAATTCGACGAAGACACTATTAGACATCCCGAAAGAGGAGTTCGCAAAATGTTTCCAACAGTGGCAGAAACTTTGGGCGAATTGTGTAGCTGCGGAAGGGAACTATGTTGAAAACAATTAGGTTTAAAACCCCGTAAGGCTTATCTACTTCATGTACTGTGGTCAGTCCAGATACGCTTTGAACAAACCTCGTAGTGTGGTGAAGAGAATGATGACAAGCATGTTGATTATTATGATGACAGCCGATGCTGCGTTAAATGCGATTCGCACTTGGAGTTCGGACATGCTAGATACCGTATTAAAGATGACAAACTTTGATAACAGCAATTTTATGTCTGATAAAATAATGTACCTTTCAGCTCAGGATGGAGATGTGACAGTCACCTAACGTCGCTCCCGCCTTCAGGTTCACGCATTCATCATGTTATTATCAACCCTTTAAGGAATAATATTTAATATGTGCACCACAAATTTTAACTTTCTGAAATGATACATTCTCATCAGAGAATGTATCTATGTGTCGTGTACAGAGATTAATTAACTGAAAGGTTTTATAACCAAGACAGAAGGCGTTTGCTGAGCGGTGCGAGTTGAGATTTTAAATACAATTCAATTCAATCTTAGTCTTATAGGGGATTTTATGGGTTTAACATTACGGTAATAGGGTGTCTTAGAATGGAAACTTATAGGAGGGTTTATGAAAATCTGTCAGCAGGTTAAGAAGTTGAAATCACACACACACACACACACACATATATATACACGCGTGCACACAGAGTCGGCATGTTGAATTCGAAAGCCTATTTTTGTAGTTTCCAAGAATGTGAATTAGGCCAAGAGGTAATGATTTGCTAGTTCCAGTAGACATGTAATATCTTCACAGAGCAGCAACTAGATGGAATGTCTTCCTCATGATGTAACCAGATAAAGTGCTCGTATAGCATTCCGTAACATAGGGTAATGCGACTTCTTCCGTTAGTTACGTAACTTTACGTACTTCTTAATGGCTTCCTGAAACTTTCTTTTTTCAGTCTCGATTTCATGGCCACCGCGTCAGCTCCATCTCAGCTCATTACGTTAGAAGGGATGGAGCGTGATGTAAAGAGGAAAGATGTGCTTTCCAAGAGACGCCTTTAGGACAGTTTTATAGAATAATACTGGAAGTTACAGATGTTTAAGCACACGGGAAAATAATCGAATTACACCTAAATTACGATAATCATTCAGGCAAAATTACGTGGCCTGAAAATGCTGTATACAAAGAAACGACACTGGCATTTATTATATGAGGTTAATCCGTGGCTCATCTTTTATGATATTTTGCTGAAACTAAAGCTAAATATTAGCAGCTACCCATTTAAGGGTGGTCGTAATGTAGGAAAACTTGTGACAGGATAGCTGATAATACAGGACACGGACCGATATCATCATCTAAAAGAGGGGCCCTTCCCTCGATGTGGTAAATACAACAGTGCAGTTGTGTTGGGAGATAGTGCCAATAAATGCGAGCTGTTCTTATGAAGGTTCAAAATCTCGCAGCACAGATTAATTTTTAACTTAGATTCTGAAGATCTTCATTAAGTAAGGATGCTCTCTTCATGTAAAATAATTCAAAATTTAAACTGCGGTCTTATAATTTAAGGACATTTATGCGGCCTTGGAGAAACTTGATGTCCCCATATTCAGGGGCTGCTTTGAATATTGAGGGTCCGTTATACAAGCAGTATGTTCTCCAAATTAATAATAAAAGACGAAATTATATCATAAAATTTAAGATCAGAGTCTAAAATAATATGCCGTCAAGGCTTAAAAACTCATGATTTACTCCTTTTCTCTTTACGATATTAAATCATTATTTACTTTGAAACACCGGCTTTGTTAATGCAATACTGCTTATTAAACTTATTGGGCGAAATGTTAAGCCAAGGGTTTCTCATTGTGCTGACAGCTCCTGAATAAATTTCGTAAATGTTCATTCATACACGAAATTAATTATAAGAATATAAAATAAAATTCTGTTTGCCAGCCTGTTGGCACATTTATTCGTTGGGAACATAAGGCGCTTTCAGATAAATTCAGCTCTTGTACCTTGGCATGTATGTATGTATGTGTGTGTGTGTGTGTGTGTGTATGTATGTATGTATGTATGTATGTGTGTGTATGTATATATGTATATGTGTGTGTGTGTGTGTATGTATGTATGTATGTATGTATGTACGTATGTATGTATGTATGTGTGTGTGTGTGTGTGTGTGTAGGTACGTATGTAGGTATGTGTGTATGTATATGTGTGTGTGTGTGTGTGTTTGTTTGTATGTATGTATGTGTGTGTGTGTAGTTATGTATGTAGGTATGTATGTATGTATGTGTGTGTGTGTGTATGTATGTATGTATGTGTGTGTATGTATATATGTATATGTGTGTGTGTGTGTGTGTGTTTGTATGTATGTATGTATGTATGTACGTATGTATGTATGTATGTATGTGTGTGTGTGTGTGTGTAGGTACGTATGGAGGTATGTGTGTATGTATATGTGTGTGTGTGTGTTTGTTTGTATGTATGTATGTGTGTGTGTGTAGGTATGTATGTATGTATGTATGTATGTATGTATGTGTGTGTGTGTGTGTGTGTAGGTATGTATGTAGGTATGTATGTATGTATGTATGTGTGTGTGTATGTATGTATGTATGTATGTATGTATGTATGTATGTATGTGTGTGTGTATGTATGTATGTGTGTGTGTGTGTGTACGTATGTGTGTATGTATACATGCATGCTTGGATGTATGTGTGTATGTGTTTATGATATGATATGACATTTATTTAACCGCAATTGGGTTGACACCCGGTGGCAGCATCACACGACACATTTACAACAAACAATACACACAATACATAGAGAGTACAATTCTGGAAGTGCGGGCCGTGCCCCGTCTTTGC
>Ga0136643_10010108_pt1 | contig 13913 bp, 7 predicted proteins | sample TergutLab28metaG_FD_96883 | JGI IMG/M metagenome (GOLD analysis project Ga0136643, IMG submission 96883) | Labiotermes labralis P1 segment gut microbial communities from Petit-Saut dam, French Guiana - Lab288 P1 (version 3) (version 3) | ecosystem: Host-associated > Arthropoda: Insects >...
ATGTGTGTGTGTGTGTGGATGTGCGCGTTTGGGTTGTGTGTGTGTGTGTGTGTGTGTGGATGTGCGTGTTTGGGTGTGTGTGTGCGTATGTGTGTGGATGTGCGTGTGTGGGTGTGTGTGTGTGTTTGTGTGTGTGTATGTGTGTGTGTGTGTCTGCTTGTCTGCTCCTTAGTGTGTTTCTTTGTGCTCCTATTCTCCTCTTTTACCTCAGTTAATGACTAACACAGGCGAAACCGATAAGGAGGCAGTGAAATATTACGGGGAGAGGAATGTACCATTTAATATTTAGGACTTCTAGCTTTCACATGAAGTGCCCGCTCGTCCTTCTTGTACAGCTAGCTGAGAGATTAGGTAAAGGGTTGGGACGTGCTTAAGGTAGAGTGATGGGGAAGTAGACTGTTTTTGAGAGATGCAGTAGAATAAGGAGGCTGAACATGCTTTATTTGGCGTCTGTTAAATGACGTTTTTCTTTTCATTCACTTCCCATTTCACAGTAAAACACTCGATTTCCGTTCTGGAGACCAAGCAGATAATTCTGTTTAGGGAAATGGGCACAGTCTATTGTAGTAACAATATGAAATACGTTAATAGGCCATGAGGGAAAAATGTACGGATTTTTAAGTCATAGTGTGTGATACATGCAGTCATCACTGTGTCAGGTTTAGAAAATTACGCGTGAACAGCACTGCCTGTAGAGTCATTTTAAACAAAAGAAGTGTCCAACAATGTAAAGCGTAATTACACAGACCTGCCAACAGACTGCTTCACCTCGAAATTCATGCAAAAAATGTATACAAAATTTTGGTTGAAATAACTCATCTGAAGAAACACTTGTGCCGTCCTAATATCGGGTACCGAACCAATGATATATCACGAACTAGCATAAAGCTTTTTGAAGATCCAACGGGAAATTGTTCCCGTTATCAGCATAGTGATTTAATTTGAAGTGTGATATTAATTTATTAACGAATTTCTGTGACGTACACACTTTCAATTGGAAAGACAAACTCAAAAGTTAGTAAACTCCAACTCGAACGGTCCCGCAAAAAGATACCTGCGTGTGTGTGGAGTCACAAAACGTGTAAAACAATATACAGCAAGTAGTGCTACAGGGTGGCGTTACGGGACGAATGTTTTCGGGAAAAATAATTGGGCTCCAGCTTCGATTTGTTTCTGGAATCTTTTGCTTTTGTTTAGAACTACAACCGACTGACGGTTATTGTGCATAATGACAGAATAGCAGTACCACTCTTCTATATGCCGTCGTCGAAGACTAGAAAAATTTAAGGTTAACCTTCAGTAATATCTGGCCCATGAAGAAAAATGTTAACATCCTGTATATGTCCGGTTAACCTTTAATAATATCTGGCCCATGAAGAAGAATGTTAACATCCTGTATATTCCCGGTTAACCTTTAATAATATCTGGCCCATGAAGAAGAATGTTAACATCCTGTATATTCCCGGTTAACCTTTAATAATATCTGACCCATGAGGAAGAATGTTAACATCCTGTATATTCCCGGTTAACCTTTAATAATATCTGGCCCATGAAGAAGAATGTTAACATCCTGTATATGCCCGGTTAACCTTTAATAATATCTGACCCTTGAGGAAGAATGTTAACATCCTGTATATTCCCGGTTAACCTTTAATAATATCTGACCCATGAAGAAGAATGTTAACATCCTGTATATGCCCGGTTAACCTTTAATAATATCTGACCCTTGAGGAAGAATGTTAACATTCTGTATATGCCCGGTTAACCTTTAACAATATCTGGCCCATGAGGAAGAATGTTAACAACCTGTGTATGCCACACAGCTGGACAGCGGTGTTTACTACAATAAAACAAAGAAAAAGCAATTCTGCTCTACAGGTAGAGGCATCAGGTGCCTCAGAAACGTCAGCACTTACCTACTAAAGGCGTCAGGCCCCAGGCTGAGGTTTCTGTAGTTTCAGACACGTTAGCCAAGCTGTTACGAAAAGCGGCTGTCGGTCCGACCGTCCGCATGGAAAAGGGCTACCACCAACGGAAGGATTTTTGTGATATTCGGGATTTTTATTAAAGCTTGTCAAGACATTCAGATTTTGGTTAAAATCGAACAAAAATTGCAGAAAGTTTACATGAATTCGTACACACGTTTACGATATCTCACCGTTTTTGTTTTTATAACTGAAACAATCTGTATTTCTGTGGGGAACGTTCAGAGGACGAAGAAACAGTTGACAGTGTCAACACAACAGTCGAGCGTGTTCGATTGTATATATCCACGTGTAAGATATATCAATTATGGTTTATGGTAAATCTTGCTAAGACAAGGAAAATTTTTAATTTAAAGGTGCATATTAAATATTTGAAATTTCCTTTTCTTCTATAAATAATAACTTAATGATTTAAAATTCAGGGATAAAAACGGAACAGACACACCAGATGTGTTACGATGTGCAGACATTTCATATCATGTCTATACTGGCCTCCGAAGTGTCCCTGGACAGTACTTCTTCTTTCCCAGTTGATATGTTTCTTCGCTGATGAAGATTTTACAATTACACTGACGGTAGGTAATCTATTTAGATAAAAGAGTCGTCATCTCCTTTATAAAGTACAGTGGTGGCTATATGTGTCCGCTGCTTTGAAGGCAGCAGCTCTGCGTTTTAACCACATGATGCATTTTTAGGTTTCGTATGATTCTCAGAATACACAGCGATTATGTTCCTAAGCAACATTAACCGGTTGGTCTGTGTGAAGGAAGCAGTGTGTGTGTTTACTGTGAAGTATGGCCGAACTTTCAAAACAAGATTTATAAGAACTTCATGCTTCAAGGGGTTAATAGGAATCAAACAATCGTCCACAGTAAGACCCTCACCTTAATGGTAGCATCCGTTTTCCACTGAAGTGTGTTTTTTTAATTTCATGATGATGAATCTTGTGCTTTGATACACACGTAAGAAAATCCGTCATCATAATCATCATCATTTTGCATTGCTCAAGTAAACATTTCCGTTTGTAATCTAAATAAATAGAAAATGGGTTTAGAAAGAAGGCAAAAGCCTTTCAAAATCCCCCCCCCCTTCCCCATGACCCCGTCGCCCCTACAGCCTGTCGTCAGACTGTCAGATGGACCCTCATAGGAATGCGCGTAATAAGAGGCAATTGTTGTCGGCTCCCATATTTATCTTCACTCCTTTTTTTTATTCCTCGCGCTATTCATGTTTCTCCTTTTTTTTCGTTTCTGTTCTGTGGTTCATCTTGACGCCTGGTTTAACAGAAAGGTAAACTGTCTGTAACGCTCGAGGACCGGTGTGTAAACATGAGGCGCGCAACTCAAGTGGGGCCATGAGCACACATTCCGATGCTGATGCTGCTGCTGCTGCTGCACGAACCTTCCTCTTTGTGTTGTATTTCAGTGTGGTTCAAATCCCGGTAGGGGCAAGAGACTTTCCTTTACTTCAAAACTTTCAGACCGGCCCACAGAACTTCCTACTCAGCGTGTGCCAGAGTCCTTTTCTGGGGGAGAGACATGAAGTTGACAACCCACCCCCAGCTATTGCCGAAGTTAGGAATGAGTGGAGCTATACCTCTACTCCCCCTATATTCCTTCATGGAGTCGACAGGGACAACTTTACCTTTACTACAAAGTTTATGAGATTGTACGCCATTTGGGAGACTTAGACCTGAGGATATCAGTGTGGATCCTAAGAAACGGAACATGGATTTGTGGACTGGATTTGTGTGCATCAAAATGGGGTCCAGTTATGGGCTGTTGTGGACACGGTGATGAAGCTTCGGGTCGCACGGAATAGGAAACTATTTGACAAGCTGAAATATCATTAGCCTCTAAATAATTTTGTTGCTTAGTTAAGTTACCTTTCAAGCCAGTTCCTTTGCATCAGACGACCGGAGTGTAAAGTACGGTTTAATTTAAAGTGAAATATTACAACCGGACGTCCTCATGTTGTTTCCCTGTTTGTCGATGTGGGGCTCCAATCGATGTCTTCCGATCTTCCACGACCGGACATCCGTTCTATGCTGGTTATTTTGACGTTTACTTGTTGGCACGCGCGACTGAGGGTGTAGGGAATTGAACCTTATGCTGTTCATAGTTTTACACACTGGACTCGAGCCACGTCTGTCAAAGGGTGTTGGGTTGTATGTGAAGCATGATGTGTTTTATTTTCTCTTACAGTGACATATAAAATCTCTTCGCTTACCACCGTGTGGCACACATACCATAGGTTGCCAACCCCCGTGCTGCAGGTTTTTTTTAGCGCGTTGGCATAATCTCGTAGAGCAGCGTTTCTTAACCGCCGGGCCGCGGCCCGGTACTGGGCCGCGAGAGATTCTCCTGGAATTGATAACTAATTTAAATGTAATTTTATATTTGTCAGCATGCCACACCGTACACATAATTGTACTAATACTCTTTATGATTATGCCTTAATTAATTATTAATACTTACGTTAGTTTAATGTATGAACTTAAAAAAATTGGAAAGGTACTGACGAGTAAATCTGTTGGGACCGGGCCCTCGTCTTATAAAAAAAGAATTTACCGGGCCGCGGTCTCACAAAGGTTGAGAAACGTTGTCGTAGAGCGCCTGTTGGTCCGTTCGTCCGTCTGTCCTTCCGTCTTTCTGCATGTATCAGTGCAGCTCCCACTGGACGGATTTCGTTGAAACATTTTATTGGTGGCTTCCATAAAATGTGTCGAGAAAACCCAGATTGCCTTAAAATCGGGTAGAAATATCGGGCACTTTACTTTTCAACTGTTGCCGGCGACATACTTTGACGCCTAATGTCAACTATAGTGGTCGTACCGCACCGCTAACCTCCAAAGTTGCATTTTATATATTTATTCAAGAAATATAGGTACTGAATATTTTAAACATGGTGTAGACTCTCCGTTTTTTTTCTTTTCAAAATGCAGTTTGTTTCATAATTCTAACGTATTTGGTTCCTGTATTATTCACATTTTATATACAGTGTGTGTCAAAAATTAAATAAATAATTCCGGCGCCAAAAGGTTAAATGCCAACAAAAGGTGAATGTGTTCTTGTTATAGAGTTCTCTATTTTAATTGTAGTGGGCTGCGAAAGAAAAAAAGTATCCCATGTGGGGCCAGCACCGAATTTGAAAATCGCTGGTATAGGGAGATAAGTGAGACTGCCTCTGGAAAGCACAGCTCAGTGCAATGCACATGGAACTATGATGCTAAGAGAATGTAGGAACAAACTGTAGAACTGGGCTCCTGAATTAGTTCGGTAGTCCTCAGACACTTTATAACAAAACCTCTAACCTTAAGGTGAGCTTGTGGTGTGCTGGCAACGACAGGCTAGTTAAGCCATGTGTGCCCGCATACAACTAACACAAAACAGTTAAAACAGATTTTATTAACTTAACGATATTGGAGAGTTTCAATTAATGTATCTGAATCTGTTTTGAATTCGTGACTATGGATTACATGCTGAGACCGTGATAAATTTGCAACTGAATTACCCAGAATGTGAAACCGGACCGGTTAATACTGCGGTTATGCATCTCTGTCTCGTTCGCGAAATGACCGAATATCCCGAAAAGGTTTCTTGGCTTTTCTCAGTTTCCTCATCATTCACTGTCACCATTCCGTATTTCATTCAACGCTACGTGGCTTAGCAGTTGAAACACCAGTACTTGATACGTGAGCTTATTCAGTTGTGGAATGTTTCACAGTACAGTCATGGGCATAGATCAACCAATTCCACCTGTGCTAATTCCACGTTACAGCTGTAAGTGTATTATTTTTCGAACCTGACTGTACTTTGTAATTCTGCTTTCAGCGCTCTGTTGTGCTGTAAGGTGTCCAATGTCCCACTGGACTTTTATTTTCATGTTCATCAAGCTATGAAATTACTTTGGCTCTCCGTGCTGTAGGAACTTGGTTCGATTCTCGTATACGTTTTCATCCCGTCGTTTTGACAATTTGGTCAAAAGGACAGCACTAATGCTAGAGATTCAGGCACGGTGTGAGCTCTTGCGCTTGACAGTTCAGTTAGTTTACACTTCCAAGCCTGAAGTTTATGTAACACACAACAATTCTACTACTACTATTACCGCGCACAAAATATACTCCCTAATTACAAAGCACAATCAGTTAATTCTGTTGACGGAAATAATTCCTGTATATTTTGAGAATCATGTGGCGCTTATAGGTACACTGTATGAGCAAAATGCAGAGTTTTTAATATTATATCGGGTGGTATATATAGTTACTACTGTAGTTTAAGTAGTAACCATGAATACCTCATAAGCCCGAAAATAAGGAGACTCCCTCCTTTCAATTAGGGATATTTAGAGAAAAATATCATAAAATATATAAAATGTAATAAAAAACATTCATAAAATTTACTCTTCAAGCAGTACTAAAACTGTCACTGGTATACTGATTGATAAAGATCGGTACTATAACAGGTAGCACAGTGGTTAAGGTGCTGTGCTTCAAATCGGAAGGTCGCTGGTTCGATGCCAGATGATGTCATTGGAATTTTTCATTGACATAATCCTTCCGATCGCACTATGGCCCTGGGGTCGACCCAGCCTCTAACAGAAATGAGTACCAGGAGTATTTCCTGGGGGTAAAAGTGGCCGGTGCGTAAGGCTGACAAACTTACCACCATCCTGTGCCGTTGTCATGAAATCTGGGAACCTTAACTTCCTGGAACCCTCTGGGCCACTCCAGGCCTGTAACGGGACTGCTTTACTTTTACGAAGGACTCTGTAATGGGAACTTGCGTATTCCTGGCATGCTAGGGGCCATATGTCGCAAGGTATTGCTTATAGGGCAACCCCTGCTTTTCTGTGCTAGTATTTCCGTGGGGCCAGGGAAAACCCTAGCCTTATATTCGGGCTTTTACTGTACTAAGATATGGCACGGTTCATGGCAACAGTTGATCTGTTAACAAGTATTACATTTGTATTCGTAAGACTTATGAACCGGTACTGAGGACGTCTAAAGACATGTAATACGAATAAAATTTGTGTGTCGTAACGGAGAGTGTCGATCGTACACGCACAAGTAGCTGATAACAGTAAAATACAGAGCAAGGACCCTCAAACCCAGATTGGCTGCAAAAACCTTTGCAGCGACAACCGTCTGATTGGTCGTGAACTCTCAAAATAATCAAAGCAACGTTTATGGCTTATATTGGTTTAGGAGATGGTACTGGTGCTATTTGGGTCACAGGGCACTATAGGCTTAATATTTGGGGTACTTTAAAAATAATTTTGAGTGACGCTGCTGTTGAATATTAGAAGTGTAGCTAACACCTATCAGGAATTAAGATTAGAATCTAACATTATGATAGTGAAGTGGTTAGTGAAGGGACCACTATAACGAAGTAGGCTTAAAGGGTAGGATAACAAAGAATTTGTGTATTACACGTACAGTGGAACACAACTATATTTTACCTAGTAGTACAGTAGGAATACAACTACATGTTTCGGTCGAGGTTGGGTGGGGGGAACGAGATATCGTTCCCCCCACCCAACCCCCAGGAAAGCACCTCACACATCTTGTATAGCTGCTCTGTAAGTTAATTCACAACCTTAAGATGGCCCACATAAAGGACCGAAACATGTGGTTGTATTCCTACTGTACTACTAGGTAAAATATAGTTGTGTTCCACTGTATGTGTAATAGACAAAATTCTTTGTTATTGAACCAACACAACGGGAATGACGCACATCAAGATTATAAAGAGTAGGATATTATTGAAGTGGGACTAAGACGGATATTGCTTGACAGTACCGTATTACCCCGTCCCAAGACGGAGCCAGTAAGTGGATTTTTTGAAGAGTCTTACGACCCTATAATTCTCATACGAGCATCCGTTAATACGCACTGTTAGCTGAGGGATTCTTGTCTAGACCATACTCATACTATTTGTTTCTGTTTTAGATATTTTACTATGCGGTTAGCGAAAATGTCGGAGTGATGTTGCTCTTCTTGAGTTGGTGTAACCTTTCCTTGCGAAATTTTTTGGAGCATCTGTGTTTGTGTGTGCGTGACTTTTAACACCGGCAATAAATGTTGTAAATTGTTTTCGTGCGTTTTATTCAATTTTTGTTTTGGGGAAATAGAGTAACTTGTTTTATATATGCATCTTGTTATCAAAAAATATATCTGGGTCTTAACAAATGCAGGCTGGAGAAAATTATACAGTTAAGTACTTCATAATTTGTACTCGTCAACAGATATTATTAAAGTGATAGTGTCGTGGAGGGTGAGATGGGTGATGCGTGTAGTACACATGGGAGAGGTGAATACTATACAAAATTTTATGGGAAAATTCGTGTACTTCGAAGATAGAATATAATATCGAAGTAGATCGAAATAGGGTGTTGAGTTCATAAGTCTTGGGCTGTAATAATTCATTCACGTCGGTAATAATTTCGACAATTATTTAATTACGTCGATTTTGTTGTTCAACTGCTCATATAAAGCCAGTTACTCTGACGTCAGACAATATTCCAGTTATTTATTTTTTCAACATATTGGTGAGACTGGTTACACAGCTGCAGTGAACACCCCAGCCTCAAACTGGTTACAGTCGCACCCTCCATTCCCAGGCTGACAGTAGCAGTACACATGTAGAGACTCAGGTAACTTAGTCGCTATGGTTATTCGAATCTTGGACTGATTAAAGAGTTGCAGGGGACAACCCAACATCAGACTGATCGGACAGTCACACTCGACATTCCCAGCCCCAAATAGATCGGTCACAATGGACACCTCAAGCTTCACGCTAGTTAGAAACTCGCTGTTTACATTTGAGCTCTGAACTCTCAAACAATCGCAATGGACACTCTGTATCAGACTGTCACATAGTCCCACTACTCACTCCCAAAATCAGATTCATCAGACAATCCCAATGGACACCCCCAGCCTCAGACTGATCGATTGGACACTCCCAGCCTCAGACTGATCATACTGTCTCTGTGGACACTCTACAACCTCAGACTGATCAAACAGTGCCAGTGGACATCCTAAACCTCGGACCTATAATTCACACTGGACTCCTTACAACCTCAGATTGATTACACGTTCACATTGGACCCCCAGCCTCCTACTGGGGGAGACAGTCCCAATGCGTCCTACTGATCCGATGATCAGATATTCACAGTGGACACCCCCAGTCTCAGACTGATCACAGAGTCGCAGTGGACACTCTACAACCTCAGACTGATCAAACAGGCGCAGTGGACACCCTATACATTTAAACTGATCAGATATTCACAGTGGACACCCCCATCCTCGGACTGATCAGGCAGTCCCAGTACCCTGCAATCTCCGACTGATCAGACAGTCCCAGCGGACACGGCTCAAACTCAGACTGATCAGCAGACCCGGTGGACACACTAAAACGTCTGACTGATCAGACATTCACAGTAGACACCCTACAACCTCAGACTGATCAGACAGTCCCACTGGACACCCTACAATCTGAGGCTGATCAGAAATTCACAGTTGGACACCCCAGCCTCAGACCGATCAGACAGTTCCAATGGACACCCCCAGCTTCAGCCCATGCAGCATGAACAATACCATCTTCATGTTTGAGTTGGACTCAACAAGACGTTCTTGATCCAAATAAAAACAAGACACGTTTAAACATCTTGACTAACGATGCGCTTCACCAGCGGGTGGCGATAGATGATAGCAATCGCCATTAATTATACTTCCTTGAGTCTTCGTGTCGCCAAGGACATCAGTTTGATTCCAGACACTTTGTTTCTTTGTTCCCGTGAATATATTCTGTGCCACGAACACAGAAATTTGGATGACAGATCCTCAAGTCATGGCCGCATTTCCACATTAGAACTGCAATCATTCTGTTTGTAGCACAGAATGAAGAGCAGAGAATTAAAGTAACATGTACAGTCAGGCCCACAGATTTTTATAAAAATACTGAATAAAATTAATAGTCGGGAAATTTAATTGAGTCGGGCGTTTCATTACTTAACTGCACTGTACCAGCTACCAAATTTTATTTAATTTGTAGTGAGATGTGGCTGTAACGAGACATGTTTGTAAGTATATCTAAAAATGATCAGGACCACCATCCTTTGGGAGACTGATGATACTGAGAGAATGATGATACTGAGATACTGGTGATACCGAGAGACTGATGATACTGAGAGACTGATGATACCGTGGGACTGATGATATCGAGAGACTTATGATACCGAGAGACTGATGATACCGAGAGACTGATTACACCGAGAGATGATGATGCCGAGAGATTGTTGATACCGAGAGACTGATTGTACTGAGAGACTGGTGATACTGAGAGACTGGTGCTCTTTGACGAATCGTCGATAATTTTAGCGGATGACTCTGGGGATTTTTTTTTGTTTTAAATTGTGTGTTGAAGAATTAAGTGTACCTACGGTTATAAAGGACAGGGGTTGCAATATGCCTGTATCACACCTGACCTTGGCAGACTACAATCTCTCCACACAGTGTGTTTATTGTTTTGACATATTTTGTTTACAAAAATCCTAAACAACACTGGCCTCTTTGTTGCTGTGTAACAATCTGAGGCCAGTGTGGTAAAGAACAACAATAACAGGTCGTAGAATAAAGAGAAAAAGGGTAGATAGCGTGAAACACTGCATTAAGCCTATTGCAGGGCACGAGATAGCCTTGCGATATGAAGTGTCCGAGTCTGCGTGCTCGTCATCCTGATTTCTTCTTAAATTATCAGAGCGCAAGCTTTTTCAATCACTGGCCACTCGGTGAAGGCCCGCGAAGGGTTTTTAAAACACAGTGTTGATATATTGAAAGTATTAATACTGTGTTATCTTGGGAGACGCAGGCGTAGATGGGAGGATAATATTAAGATGGATCTTCAGGAAGTGGGATGGGGGGGGGGTGTGGACTGGATCAAGCTGACTCAGGATAGGGACAGGTGGCGGGCACTTGTGAATATGATAATGAAACTTCGGGTTCCATAAAATGCGGGGATTTTCTTGCCTAGCTGAAAACCTGTTAGCTTCTCAAGGACTTTGCTGCATGGAGTAAGTAAGTAAGTACAAAGGTAAAGCAGTCCCGTTACAGGCCCGGAGGGGCCCAGAAGGTCCCAGGAAGTTAAGTTTCCCAGATTTCGTGACAACGGCACAGGATGGTGGTAGGTTGTCAGCCTTACGCACCGGCTCCCTTTAACCTCAGGAAATGCTCCTGGTACTCATTTCTGTTAGAGGCTGAGTCGACCCCAGGGCCGTAGTGCGATAAGTAAGTAAGTAAATATTAATATTGTTTATTACCGAAGGCTGAACGTTCCACCTAAGCAAGGGTCGAGGGCCACAGTTTGCGCACCGCTGCTCTAAATGCTACAGTATTCTATGCAAAAATTGAGTTCCTACGCCGTTGGAATCATGAAGCCATTACCACAAAAACGCGTCGGCTTATATTGGGGAAATAATAGCTGTTTGTTGTGTTAGGCATACAGAACGCTCACACACACACACACACACACACACACTCACACACACACACACACACACACACACACGCTGTGTGGGCAAAGTGTGGAGTGTTTACTGGTTAAGGCAGGCGTCGTGTACTTAGCTCTGTGCTTTGAATGATTAATGAGAATAAAATGCTCGGATGGAAGGATTTTAATTTTGGAAGTAACATCTCTCACATCATGTAACATGCGCTAAGCACCCACAGTGTTGAAGTTATTGTTAGTTTGGCTGTGTGCTATATAATGGCAATAAAGAAAATAGCAGGGTGCTACTAAACCTCTTAATATAAGTGGTATATAATGAAAATTGTTACGTAGAGGCGGACCGTTGTGGGTTTTCCTCTAAACCTATTAAGTGAGTTCTAAACTTGTAATTTCAGCGGACGCAGTGTGGGGCAGTATATAATTTGGCAGCGGGTGCTATGTACAGGCTGTGACAGAAATCGGAACCATTACACTGCCGCCTCAGTCACGATATCGATATTTATTTCTGTTGTATCGGAATTGCAGGATAAGTACAGGTAAAAGGTAAAGTCATACCTGTCCACGCCGTCACAGTGTATAGAGGGAGTAGAGGCATAGTTCCACTAATTCTTAATCTAGGCACTAGATGGACGTACGTAAGTGGACAAAATCACGCCCGGCCGATTTGCCTCAGGGATAGAACCCGGGTCTGAATGAATTGGAGGCGGAGTGAGCCCCAGAGCCCATCTGGACGTTTCGGTGAAGAGAAAAAATCTCTTAACCCTGCCGGGATATGAACCCCGGGCCGTAAGCAAGGACACCTGCAGGAAATATGCAGTGAGAAACGCGAAATGGTTATTCCTTAGTTGAATCGTTGGTGATTTTTGGGTTTGTTCAATTTAAATGTGGGGACTTCGGTAGCACAGTGGTTAAGGTGCTGTGCTACAAATCGGAAGGTTGCTGGTTAGATCCCAGCTGGTGTTATTGGAATTTTCCATTTACATAAAATCTTTCCGATCGCACTATGGCCCTGGGGTCGACTCAGCCTCTAACAGAAATGAGTACCAGGAGCATTTCCTGGGGCTAAAGACGGCCGGTGCGTAAGGCTGATAACCTTACCACCATCCTATGCCATTGTCACGAAATCTGGGAACCTTAACTTCCTGGAACCCTCTGGGCCACTCCAGGCCTCTAACGGGACTGCTTTACTTTTTACTTACTTACTACTACTACTACTACTACTACTACTTTTATTATTATTACTTTTACTACTACTATTACTATCACTACTGTGGACCGCGGTGTTACAGTGGTTAAGGTGCTGTGCTACAAACCGGAAGGTCGCTGGTTCGATTCTAGATGGTGTCACTGGAATTTTTCATTGACATAATCCTTCCGATCGCACTATGGCCCTGGGTCGACTCAGCGTCTAATAGAAATGAGTACCAGGAGTATTTCCTGGGAGTAAAGACGGCCGGTGCGTAAGGCTGACAACCTTACCACCATCCTGTGCCGTTGTCACGAAATCTGGGAACCTTAACTTCCTGGAACCCTTTTGGTCCCTCCGGGCCTGTAATGGGACTGCTTTACTTTTTTTTTTACTTTAAATTTGAATGTGTAGTCATTTATTTGATGTTCTTAAAACGGTCTTTGTTGTAACAATGTGCGGCCAGCGTCTGCCCTGACAATCGAGGCAGTACGTTCCTTGCGTGACTGCACTGTGTCATAACCTATAAGAGTGCAATATGAATGGAATGTCCTGTTGTGTAATACGTATGTATTGGCTTGTTAGTCCGACTGTGTAGCTAATTATAGGTGGTCCGCAGATCGTCGGTTCGTAAACCGCCTGCTGGAAATGTCGGATCTGATTCTGACATTTGAGTTTATCACAGCGGTGACTTGGAGATTAGCAATTCTGTGTGGTCTGTGGGATAAGTAGTTACATATTTACCATGTTACAAGTCATGATACCTCAAAATACGTTATTTTTTGCAGAGGACTTCGCCCCGGTGTTGTTAACTGAAAATTAACGGAGTCCTGTTTCGCCTTTATAGGCGCGTTCGCAGATTTGCGAATGGCTACGATTCGCTTCGTCATGTCTGTCTGTCTGTCCATCCTTCCGCATGGAACAACTCAGCTCCCACAAGACGGATTTTCATGAAATTTGGTATTTGAGTATTTTTCGACAATCTTTTGAGAAAACTCAAGTTTAATTAAAATGTGACAAAACTAACGGGTACTTCACAAGAAAACCTATGCACATTTACGGTAATATTTTGCTTAATTCTTCTTAGAACGATTTCCCCCCCCCCCCCTGGGCCCGCGGCCCAACCCGGTCCATGCCCCCCTCTTTTTTGGGCCTCGGAGATCACCCAAAAAGACCACTCACCGTCGTTGGACCCCCCCGGGAGGTGGGCTCATTTCTTCCCAAAACCCCCTACCG
>Ga0136643_10010110_pt1 | contig 13913 bp, 10 predicted proteins | sample TergutLab28metaG_FD_96883 | JGI IMG/M metagenome (GOLD analysis project Ga0136643, IMG submission 96883) | Labiotermes labralis P1 segment gut microbial communities from Petit-Saut dam, French Guiana - Lab288 P1 (version 3) (version 3) | ecosystem: Host-associated > Arthropoda: Insects >...
AGGTAACGGGGGAATGGAGGAGATTGCATAACGAGGAGCTAAGTGATCTGTACTCCTCACCCAATATTGTGCGGGTGATAAAATCGAGAAGAATGAGATGGGTAGGGCATGTGGCGCGTATGGTGGGGGGAGAGGGGGGCGTATAGGGTCTTGGTGGGGAAACTGGATGGAAAGAGGCCACTGGGGAGACCTAGGCGTAGATGGGTGGATAATATTAGGATGGATCTCCAAGAAGTGGGATGTGGGTATATGGACTGGATTGGGCCGGCCCAGAATAGAGACAGGTGGCGGACGTTTGTGAGTGCGGTGACGAACATTCGGGTCCGTGAAATGCGGGGAATTTCTTGACTAGCTGCAAACCAGTTAGCTTCTCAAGAAGGACTCTGCACCATGGAGTAAGTAAGTAAGTATATTGTACCACAATAATCCTCCATTTTCAACTGTTTCTTCGGCCTCAGAGCGTGCCCTACAGACAGCACACACTATCGCAAATATGGCAAACGGGGTTTAACAGACAGTACACGGTCAATTATTTCTCCTGTACCCAGTAAATCATATACTTAGGCCGCTTTATAAATGGAGAGCTATGTATATAGCGATCCACTGGACCGACATGGTGTTTGTGGTAAATGCAACGAAAGCACAACTTCGATACCATTAACATCTCATGAATGCTTGCTGGGTTAGAACACATACCACATAAATTGAGCTCACATTCTACGCTGCTGAAGCAATTTTGTTAGAGATGCGATTCTGATAATGTCGTAATTCTTTACAGCCCCCCTAACCACTATTGGTATGGTGATTTAAATAGGTTAACCCCAGTAGAATTCGAATCCTGACCGCAGATCAACTCTATAATTCGGCTACCACAAACGAGACATTCGTATTTTCATTTATGGTTGTTCAAGAGTCTTGAACTAAACACGAAGTATGTAGAAAGTAAAACTGTGTGTTACAGAAACACATTTATTCCGAACTTCTAACGATGCCGCTGTAAATAGCTAAATTTGTCAGCAGCCTGACCACTAAAAGCGGCTGTAATTAATGTCCCGTAAATTTTAAGCCTGATATTCTACTAAATAATTCACAGAAAGATCTATTTTTACATTACAAACAACACAGTTCGTCTCATGTACGAAAACGGATTATTAATGTACAAATCGAAATATAAATAGATTGTTTCGCCAGATTCGTTCTTGCGTAATATAGCAATCAGAGTTTATAGTAAGCAAATCACGTCCAGTCCATCGAACACAACTACTATTCTTGCTTTTGTATAGCTACATGTTTCTGTCGTTTTCGACCATTATCGGACTATCAATACAACAGAGCAAAGTAGGTGTCTACCCTGTACCTTGAAATTCGATTTAATATTCATTTTTTAATATCTCCTTATGAAACTATATTTAAAGCGTCATTCAGTTACAAATACATTTAATTTCAGACCTTTTTCTGCGTTTCTTTAGGATACTGTACCACCTATTTAACGGATATTTTTGTTTCACAAGAATCCATTTTGATGACAACACATATCAAATGTAATTCATTCTGTCTTAAGTACTTTTACTCAACTCAACTTACGCTACCATAATATCGATTTCTCATAGCCGAAATAAGCTAACGACATAGGAAACAAGTTTCTCGCAGATGTCAGCACACTTCTACATGATTACTCGTCCCCGCATCCCAGGACATCGTAATCTTCTTACCTTGACTCGTTTGTTTCATTTAGATTCTCCAAGGCGCACGAGTAGGGATGTCCATGGTTAGCTCTTCTGTTCCCCGTGCACGTCACCACATCGGTAAAGACAATTTGAGAAATGAGCTGATTATTTTGAATGCTGCAGTCACAAAACACCGTATGTGTGAGGGTAATTTTCAGGCTGAAACATTCGAATATCTTGCCAGTGAAATGGATACAACAGTGCCCGCTCATTCGCGGCACCTCCAAACTCCTCTGTGAACACTGACGGCTGGACTGTTGCGCACCGTACCGAATATGATGTCTTCTTCCTAACCAACTACTTGCCACACTGGACACTCAAATTCCTGCTTTGGAAATTCATCTTACGTTTTGTTTACAAATCCTGCTGCAATAAATTAAAATATCCATAACATACATTATCGAACGTTGGATATTTCACGAAATTAGCCCAAAAAGTAATAAGTTAAATTTTTTTTGTAGACGTGTGCACGTATATCATCCAGAATGTATACAAACATAACAGTCTACAGTCTAACAATGACACATATGAAGTAAAACGCACATTTTTAGAATACTTACTATACTCCTGCACTGCTGTCTTAACACAATTCGCTGGTACTGCTAGTAAATATTGTCCTGTGTATTATATATCTGGTTTACGTGCACTCGAACCCATAACATTTAAATAAACGACAAAAGCTAATCGTTACAGGCACTGGTCTTGGTCGGGAAGTAACCCACATTTAAGAAGTTTGTTGTTGTTGTTGTTGTTGTTGTTGTTGTTGTTGTTGTTGTTGTTGTTGTTGTTGTTGTTGTTGCAGCAGAAGTAGCGCATGAACATCAAAGATGAGGAATATATTTATATTCCTTTATTTCATCCCTTTCATCCAGTTATGTCTTTCCAGCCTTTCACCCTAAATGTATTCCAGTCCCTAAAATTTGCTCATTCTCTCGTCATTCATTCTTCTCCTTCGTCCTTTCTCCCCTTCCTTTTCATTAAAAATCTTCCCACTTCTTCCACTCCTCCATTCTTTTAAAATCTTTACTTTCTTCTTCTCCTTGTTTCGTATTTTTCCCCCATCTCTTATTTTTCGTCCTATCGTAATGGATCAACCACACCTTATCAAGGCCGAATTCTGTGTTTGTTCAGAACGCGACAGGGACTATAGGTAAATCACTGAAGACTGATAATAAAATAACAGGCTACTAAAATAAATAAAAACTACACACGATACAACTAAAAGAAATTTTAGAAATAATGTGTAAGACAATAAAAAGTGAAGGCACAAGGGTTTGAGGATTGATGTTCGAAATTTTCAGCGCGAATTATTCGCCTTTCCTCTAGCAAGCTGCTCTGCGTACAGTATGCAACAAGTGACAGGTTCAATGGAGCACCTCGGACCCAGCCTGCAATATTATAGCCCGTCAGAGACAGGAGCAAACTTCACACTCTGCAACGCCTCCTATTCTTTAAATCACTAAATTGTTATAGTAGTCAGCCCCAGTGGTATTACTCCGCCTGCTCTGCCCTCTCCCACTGATATCTCACTACTCACTTAACACAGTCCTATTAGTGGGCTTTCGCCGCCAATTAGACTCGATATTTCTACTTTTCGGGAAAACAGAAAATTATTCATAATAAAATATTCTGGCATGCGACGCCGTGTGGTCTATCATAAATTTCTGACCTTTCGAATAAGTACTGTGCTTCCATCTCCAAGGTATTTGACATATCTGATACTCTAAAAGGGGGTGATATAGTGCAAAAATCACGCGACTGACATTCATAATGGCTTTATTTAAGACACTTCACGTAATTGTCAGTAACCATTCGAAGACATTCCTTTTTCTTCTCGCGTAAACTTTAATAACAGTAAATATTTTATTGTCCAACTTACGCACAATTAAATAACACGTAGATGGAATTAAAATTATAAAATATTTAAAAGCACTCCAACATTTTTCGGATCACAGAGGATCCATCATCAGGGAGCCTTATACAGTACGTGGCTAAAATTACAAAAATGATTCTATCATGTCCCTTCTAGACAGTGAACCATACACACGCACACACATCGGGTTACAATATGCTGCCATAACACCGACCACGTCCATATCAACGGACACGATAGTACCATTTTTGTAATTTTAGCCAAGTACTCTACCGGACTCCCTGATGATGGATCCTCTGTGATCCGAAACATTTTGGAGTACTTTTAAATATTTTATAATTTTTATTCTATCTACGTGTTATTTAATTGTGCATACGTTGGACAATAAAATATTTATATGTTGATGATGCACGGTGCACATATGAAGTTTAATAACAGTGTCTTGTCCTATACAAGTAGTGAACACTATTAAAAATGTTCCTGTATCTAATCACAACACTTGCTGTTTAAGTAACAGAATCTCAGACACTGTCGGGCTGTTACATGGGCCTACTTCTACACCACGAGCAGGCTAGTGGATCCTATTGTAGAATATGTCAATGCAAAACACAATAACACAGAACGTACTTGTACGATATTCTACAGTTATTTGTACGACTCGCAGACATTAAGCGAACTCAGGGTTTAAGTGTTACGTGTCGGCCCGTCTTGAAAATATGAGCGTCCGACTTCTACACCTGATTCCGCGCTCTTTACGGTGTTATACACATATACACACATAAACACCACACACACATAAACACCACACACACACACATAAACACCACACACACACACACACATAAACACCACATACACACACTTGACATACCGGCGCCTGCGTCCACCTGGATTGCAGTCCGTAAATTTTATCCTTCAAGAAAAAGCTGCATTTCAAATGTTACGTATGTCGATATATACAGAATGTCCAGAAGTTGTTCTGTGAAGACGATACTCGTGTTCACTATCTCGATGAAGTGGAAACTCAAATTGTCCTACTCGTCTTATGTACACGCAACAGAGTGCTACCTGAGAAGCTGCTAGACCATCACCTACTCCACAGACTCCTCCTCTCCTCTTTTAATGCAGTTCGGAAGTTCATTAATGCGTTTACAGAACACCTCCATTGTCCTCTGCTCTCAACCCAATAAATCCAATCTACACCTTCCTACGTAAATTTCTTTAAGAACCCCTTTTAGTGTTATTCATTCTTATGTCTAGATTTCCTGGCGATCTTTTCCTTTCAGATTTTCCAACATATATGACATACGTAATGTTGGTAATTTTGCATTGGAAAACAGATACCACTTACAGATATTGCTTTAGATTATACGGAAATAAGATTCAGGGTCATACAGGCTTCAATAAAATGTGTTTCTCAAGCAGCCACACATATTGGTTCATCATAAAAGAAATTGTCGCCAAGGGCAGAATCGCCTGCAGTTCAATTATATAATTCGCTGTTGGCATCTATGTATTCGACACGAAAGGCCAACACGCAAAACAATATTTCCATGCACACTTGTCGCACATAACAAACGGCTTTCTTGTGGAAAAGAAAAATGCAGAAGACAGCAGAAAAAAGGCGCCATGTGTCGAAAGGTAAGGGCTTCACTTTTGACGACGGCACAAACTTTCTTGAGAGAAAAAAATGGTCACTTAGTGAAATCATTGAAGTACGTTTTTGTTTTTGTTGTTCTTGTTTGTTGTTTGTTGGGTTTGTTGTTTGTTGGGTTTGTTGTTGTTATTTTTGTTTTTGTTGTTCTTGTTTGTTGTTTGTTGTTGTTGTTGATGTTGTTGTTGTTGTTGCAGTAGAAATTGTTGTTGTTGTTGTTGTTGTTGTTGTTGTTGCAGTAGAAATTATGAAATACCATCCGTTTAAGATGAGGTGGTGGTTACTTTCAACGTTAAAATATTCGCTCCTTTATAACGGTTGTGAAAACATAAAAAAAAAGTTTTCCTCAGGACGGGCAGAAGGATTACTCCGCATGTTCGACCCATAATAACTACCTCTGAACAAAGGTGAAGCACCAGCCTTCCGTCTTGGGACGTGCCGAATGTGTGAACTGCATTAGTGACCTTAATATTCAGTACAAAAGGGGTGACAGCAGATGGTACGAATGGCTATACATGATTAAACTACACAGTTGACCGAACTTGGTAACCGTCCGTAAATTTCGCCAGTTGGTATCTTTAGTCGCTTTCGTAAAACAGTTTCGAAAAGTGACACCATACTCGATGTTATATCCGCTCCTCCCGCACGTGTGATTCCGCCCCGAAGTAGACGAGGACTGCGCTCGTCTGGGTTATTACGTAGCAAGTAGTGGTAACTCCTTACCGACGTTTCGGGACAACCTATCGGTCCCATAAATCTTGTATGTCTTGACCCTTGAAGATGGGACAAATGTTATTCCGAAACGTCGGTATGGAATTACCACCACTCGCTGCCTAATAACTCAGGAGAGCACAGTTCTCATGTCCTACTTCAGCCAGTCTGTCTGTCTTTCTATCCGCAACAGCGCGACTCCACCGAAACTGTTTTCGTATGCTTTCATATTAGAGAACTGCACTAAACTTCGTCCAGAAATTCCGATTTTGGTTAAAATCATATGCAAACTAACACACCCTTATGAAAACCCTTGCCGTTACTCTTCCTTAAAATTGGGACGAACTGTGTTCTCTGCGACGTACTGAGGTCGAAGAAAACATTGACGGTCTCAACATAACAACCGAGCGCTTTCAATATCTCGGCGACCCTGAGATATCGACTACAATAGATATAAATCTGTTGCTAAGATACGGCCAAACGACGTAGTGTTTCTGTGTAAAATGTCGACAGACACATTTAAAATACTCTCATCTTCATGGGGTTTTCTTCACATAGTCATGTATTTAAGTTCTGCGGACAACAAGGAAGGGAACGCACAAGAAGTACCAGGCCCTGCCGAAATTTCCTAACGTATTTATGTCCTTTGGCGTTTATAAAATCCTCCAGTACAATTTTACTACTTAATAAATCTAAGCTCTCTTATGATGTGTTTCTCTTTTTGTGTGTGTGTAATTCATGGACATCATTAACACAGCATGTATATATTTACCATTGTAAAGCAGAGTTGTAAATGCTTTAGCTTACACTTATAGAATTGAAAATTCTCATGTGCCACGCCCTATAACATTCCGTTCACCGGAAAGTTCCAGCGATTCCAGTGTACTTCTCCAGTCTCCTCTCTCTCTCTCTCTCTCGGCATCCACTGAACGGAGCCCAGCCGGGCGAGGCCAGGCCCCTGGCTAGGGTGGGATTCACAATCGATAGAACGGGACAAAGCATGGGAAACAGATGCTGGGTGGAGATGAGGCGTCGCACCCCTGAATCCTGATAGTCGCAAGGAAGGGACTGGATTATAGTCAACAAGAAAAGTCTTCAGTAAAAGACGCATAATGTCCGTTCCAAGTTTGAGTCCCATTTCAAATGTTCCAGGCTGCATTTCTTAAGAGACAACTTCTGAAAGCCTAGCATCTACCTAACATTACTTCTATATTTTCCGCAGTGTCTTGTTTTAATCAGTCGGTTGTAGTGAACACTTCATGTATAACAGTCCATAGGTCACAATGTTTGCGGCTTGCTTCTTCTTTCGCAACATTTCTTGTAACTGCTGGCACGTAAATGTATGCTGCCCCAAGACGCTGTCAATAACCAAGATTATACACGTATAGCGTCGGTGATAGATAAACAAACAAGCGTGAAACATTATTTGAACACTGACAGGTTAAAAACGAGGTATTCCGAGAACAATCTGACACAGTGCCACTCAGTACACCACATATTTTGGAGACACTAATCTGGGATCCTGGGCCGGGACAGCACAGGCGGTATAGCGACTTGCTACGGGATGGACGGTCCAGGGATGTAATCCCGGTGAGACAAGACTTTCCGCACCCGTCCATATCTGCCCTGGGGCCCATCCAGCCTCGTATGTAACCAGTACCGCTTCTGTCCCGGGGATAAAGCGGTCGGGGCGTGGCGATTACCACCCACTCCCATCTAGCGCCGAGGTTACAGAAGAGTAAAACTGTAGAGCTATACATCTACTTCCCCCTATTGGTCTTCATGGCATTTTCTAGGGTGAACTTTACATTTATCTTTTACTCTGGGATCCCGCCCAGACCACCTCTTTGAGAGACCTGAAGCCAGGCCACGGCCTCGTCATGGGCAATAACTTCAGAAGTATTTTTCTTGCTTTTTATAACCCTGGGCGCAAGGCGCAAAGACATTTCAGCGTAATTACGTTAGTCAAAATGTTAACGAAATTTTACGTACAAACACATAATTATATATCATCACGTCGTCATATAAATTACTTGCATATTATTAAGTTCCATAAATGATATAAAAAATCAAGTAGGAACATTATAAAATGCACCGCTGTGTGATACAACTAGACCTGTATTGCGAAGTATTTGTCGTAGGGAGAAAATATGAAAATTATAAGCCGTATGATCCCTATTTGCACCTAGTGATTAACTAAGGGACAAGAAGGTAGAGAGCATGTTTAATATAATAAAACTTGAGGCCTCTAAAGGAATATTTCTTGGAACACTTGAAGGTAGAGGATCATTTGGATGTACAAGACGTAAATGTTCAGTAAAAATTCTATTGTGCTTAATATATTCGTAACAGGGGACGTTAAGGTTCTGTGTTTCTTATTCTTGACCACCGACTGAACTGAATGAACATCCTAAGGATGTTCTACCCCCTCTGCGGTTTCCTTAGCCTTGTCTCTTTTGCAAATCGAAACCCCGGACTTCCATAATGGACGATGCATGAAATTGAATTTTAAAGATAATATTGTTGAATGTATGGACTTAGTACAAAACAGATCACTGAAATATCACGTCAGTTTTTCTCTTATTTCTCATTATCCTTTTGGTTACAAAACGAACAATAAATTTCTTTACCAGCTGAGAAACTATCAGCGGCTCAAGGAAATGAGTCAATAAGTAAGATTGTGGGAGGTTGAGAGAAAGAGGGCAGAGTGAGGGAGTGACTAACGAACGTGAGGGTTGTCAGGAATGTAGAGAAGCTGAGTGAGTGAGTGACTGAGTGAGTGACTGAGTGAGTGAGTGAGTGAGTGTGTGAGTGAGTGAGTGTGTAAGTGTGTGAGTGAGTGTGTGAGTGAGTTAATGCATGAAGAGCAAGTGTGTTGGGGTTTGTAGGAATATTCCGTGGAATTGCAAGATGGTGCGGTTTCGTGTCACACACAATGAAGAAATCACGATTTGTTTATAAAAGTAAACAACAGCCGAACTGTTCTTTTACATGAACATCCTACAGTTCTGAATTTAAGCTAGCTTTATGGAATTTATTCTTGTTCCGTTTTGCGTATGACGCATGGAGACTTGTAAGGCATACGTATAAATATCGCTTGTCACTTTTTTCAAAGAAATCTAATTTTTTTCTAACTTTGATACGAAGTTTTGTAAACGTTAAATACCACTGAGGAACGATTTGATGGTTGGCAACGACAACATTACAAACGAACTATATTTATTGACTAAGCGCAAAGGAATGTGGATGTCAGGACCACGTTCGATATACCAGGGATGGACAACAATGGATTAAGGTTTTATCTCAGTATTTAACCAACTTGATGCATAAAATTTGTTTCACAATAAGTTTTATTTCATCACACCTATATGTGTGATGATACCAGAGGCTGTGTAATGCAATTTTGACCTCCTGATGATATGAGCACATGTGCTCGAAACATGTAGAGGAATGAAATAAAACTTATTGTGAAACAAATTTTGTGCATCAAGTTGGTTAAATACTGAGATAAGTATACTGAGATGCACGGTCAACAAAACGTCAAAAAATGGATTCAGAGTTGCAGAATGTAGCAACACAGCTTACAGTTCTATATTTCAATGTCTGTTAAACCCGCAGAAGAGCGCTACTTTTTGAAGATTTATTCAGGGTATTTAAGCAGGGCAAACATCGGGCGAAAATATAAACACAGAATGGGGGGGAAAATGTTTATATTTAAGGTTCTCCGTTGCATTCATTCTAAACGAGGATTATGTAACCGTTCAAATTCAACTGCATACAAGCAGCACTTTATATTAAGAATTACAGTGATATTTACATGTTCGAAACTCGGTGGAATCAAACTCCGTAAGTCACTCAAAGTCATTGCTTATAACGAATTATTAGTAACAAACAAATGTAATACATTCCAAATAAAATGTCGCCAAAATAATTTACGCTATCCCATATCGGCAGAACACCTTTCCCTCTACATGCCTATACACATGCATATATGCATAAATATTCTTACACGCACATAAACATACGTACATATACATAAGTAAACATGCGTACATGCAAACACACACACACACCACATACAAACATACAAATATACATACATATATACACACATACGTACCTACATACATACGCACGTACAAACGCACATACATAAATACATACAAACATACATACATTACATTACATACATTATATTAGATAAATACATTACATACATATATACATACATACATTACATACATACATTACATTACATACATACAAACATACATACATAACACATAATACATAACACATATATACATACGTAATACATACATACACACACAAAAAATATAGGAACGCATGTACTAAAAACAACTTCATACACCGAAACCCCTCTAGGGAAGGCAGTACTTGCTCTGTTGGTCAAGAAATTCCCTCTTTTCCATGCAACCCGAAAGTCCAGCACCATGTTCCCAACAGCACGCAACTGGCTCCTATGCAGAGACAGCTGGATCAAACACACTTTGAGGTTCCATTTTAATATCAACCTCCAATCTAGGCTCAGCTCTTCCAAGTCGTCTCTACCCTTCAGTTTCTCCAATAAAAATTGTATGGCCATTTCTCATATATTCCATCTCGTAGCAGGCTCCGTACATTTCATCCATTTATTTTATCATGTTAATAACAACCGGCTAGGCTTATACATCTGGACTCTATTCGTTATGTAATTTTCTCCAGCCTCCTTTTACTTCTACCTAGACCCAAATATACTTCACGCTATATTCCCAAACACACAGTTTCCTTTCTCACTTGAAGGGACACAAAAATTCACATACACTCAGAAAGGGCTAAATTATATTTTTGCATATTTTGATCTATACGTTTTTAATTCGCATTCATCTGTATGTAGTACATAAGGAACAGAGATGCATGTCCAACAGAGAAACTCAAGATCATCGTTAAATAAATTATAAACATTACGTTTTGGGGTTTTCATAATGGGATAGCTGAGGATTCCTGTCTTATAGGATGTAATTTTCATTCCAGTTACAGAATTTCCTCTTAGTATTCTAGTGCCCATTGTAACATTTCAAAAGCTGGCCCACAGACTGCCGTCAACAAGCGCTTGACAAAACAGCAACTATATGCTACGTACACTAATATTATTCAGCTTTCCATTCACTCATTGAATTGTCAGTTATACGCTTAAAAATAATTAACTCCACGCATTCAACTCGTTGAGAAGCTGAATCTGTAATAAAATTCTCCGCTTCTTATGAAACCCGCAAAGTGTATTAAGTTTCGCATGAATGTGCCATGATACCCTATAGCAATGTTTGCCAAACTATTTTTCCAAGAAGAAACGCGTAATATAATATTTCATATCCCGAGAAACCCCTACGTCAGAAAATGTCCACAGGGCAGAAACGGTTTATGGCGGGGGAAAGCTATTCACTTACCGATAAATTATTGTCGAGAAAAACTGCTTTATACAGCTGCTATACATACGTCAGCTTGTACTGTAATAAAAAAAATCGAAGCATTTTTGTCTCTCGAGGGATATTTGAAATCGTTCGCGGTGTTTCAAAATTCCCAATTTTTTTTATGTATTCGTATATATTCCACGATTTCTCGCGGAACCCCGAACGATGTTCTGTAGAAAACTGGTTCGGAAACACCACCCTATAGCGAGCACATGTACTTCAGTGCACACCCACATACATCAGTACAACTATTACCTTCCTACCTTCCCCTGACTAAGCTACACAAACTCTTCCGACCAGTTTCTTCAACCGATATTCTGTATGCATCCACATAACTTCCATGCGTTCTACGTATTCCGCCCAATTCACATACCTGATTTTATCACCCTCATAATGTTTCTTAATTGGATTACATAAGCAAAACATCTTGACTAGCTGAGAACAGGTTAGTTTCTCAAAAAGGGTTCTGTTCCATGAAGTAAGCAGCAACTTACAGATCGATAAATGTCTTCGTGTTACAATGTAAATTTAAGCCTGCAGTAAAACAATTTCAAATAAAGCGACCTTTACTCTGCACAGGTGTAAATGCTGCTTTGACACGACACAGAATCTGTGATTATGGAGATAGGTTCTCCGCATTACGCTCGGGATGGGGTTGAAAGTAAGAAAAAATTAAGACACAAATCAGCTTTCATTACGCAACTGCAGTTTCACTGGTAATTTCTCAATGTCGCTGCGTTTACATCGACATTACGCCTGCACTTCTTTGATACAATCTTCTCCATATATCGCCGTCCATCCTGTCGTCTTCTTCCAGATTACATTCCATTACACAAGCTCTGATTTATATTACCTCCGTTCTAGGTCTCTTCCTATCAGGTGGATTCATTCTGCTACCTGGTCCCTTAATTAAGTTCTACGGTTGTACTCTATCTGACCATAAGCACCCATGCAGTTGCATTTCTTCCATTACGTTAATGACATCTTCCTGAGTTCTCCTTATACCCACTTCTTTTTCTATTTGAGCATTTTCAGGTTATTATCCGGCAGAACGTCTCCAATTATATACTTATGTTTCTAACAATATTTCTAAAACTACCGTTTCTTTTTCACCATTTGAGGACCTTTCAATTATTTTCATCTGTGCCGCTGACAATCACTGTTAGACGATGTATCAACAAATCAACGAATAATCTTACACCACTCTCTTGATACTTTTATTCAATGCGGGTAATTCTGATGCCTCTAATGCTTATACTGCTTACAGGAGGTAATAATTAGGTCTATATTGTAAATAAACCTTCGCTTGTAGTACTAATAACTATAGTTGTATTCTACTATCTACAGCAACAATTTTAGAATAAATAGGACGGGTCAAGGACAAAAACAGCTAACCATTTTAAGGCAAGGCATCCCCGTTGTGTGCGCCTCTATTAATTAAATAATATAATAAAATACAGTTTAACACAACTTCTTTATTAAATGTTTTATGAATTTATGGCTTTCAGCTACATGTTTCGGCTTTTTAGAGCCATCTTCAGACCGAACTTAGGAGAGGTCGTTTATATTAATTTATAAATTATCCCTAGCTTGTTAAAAAATGAAATAAAATAAAACATAGGAATGTATAAATATACAAAATCTTTGAAATTTATAAAATATGATGTAATCGGAGCTGTTTTGGTTTTGGCTGTCTGATCTGAGAAAACTTGTTGGTATTGCAAATATGTCCTATTGATGAATTTATGTGTAATATTTTGAGAGTGGGAGTTGGTTCTTTTAGTAATTTACATATCATGTAGTGTTGTATGGAGTACGTCTTGTATAAGCAGCGTAAGTGTATTTTCTTGCTGCTTATACAATACATACCTTCCAGACATACCCCATTTATTCAAACGCCATTTTAATATTATCATCCCATTTAAGAGCATGGCTTCCAAGTGGTTTCTTTTCCTCAGGATTCTCCACCAAAACCCTTCATGAACCCCCGCTTTCCACCATACGTTCTACACGCTCCGACAACCTCATTCTTCCTGATTTGGTTACTGAACAATACTCGGTCAGGAGTAAGAATCATGAAACTAATTATGCAATTTTATGCAGTCCCCGGGTACCTCGTGCCTCCTCAGCCCAAATATCTTCCTCAGCACCAAATTCACAAAAGCCCTCAACCTGTGTTCTTCCCGCAATAAGAAAGACCAATTGTCACAACCACACAGAAGAACAGCAGAATTACATTCCGGTATATTTCTCAACAATTTTTCTGTGATACACTTCCGAATGTTTAGGACAAAAAAATACTTAAGAATATTACAGACAACTACTAACATACTTCTCTTGGTAATTAACCAACTTAATGCACAAATTCTTGTTTTATAATAAGTTTATTATATGCCTCTACAGGAGGTCAAAATTGTATTATACAGCATCTTGTATCATCACACCTGTAGGTGGCCGTCCCGTGCACAGGTTGAGAG
>Ga0136643_10010111_pt1 | contig 13912 bp, 12 predicted proteins | sample TergutLab28metaG_FD_96883 | JGI IMG/M metagenome (GOLD analysis project Ga0136643, IMG submission 96883) | Labiotermes labralis P1 segment gut microbial communities from Petit-Saut dam, French Guiana - Lab288 P1 (version 3) (version 3) | ecosystem: Host-associated > Arthropoda: Insects >...
CACTTGACAGATCTGGTGATTAATCTCACTTGATATCACATTCCTAGCGTTCAAAAAACGAATTGCAGACCGTATTTCACAGTCGGCGGCCCCTTCAGTTGTCTTAAACATGTTTAACGCAAGGAACAAACATAAACATAACACGAATTTCACGAAATGGCGTCTGTGGCTTCTCAATTGCTAGAGGACGTCACTGCACATGCGCAAAGTGACAGTCTCGAGGATGCGCGAGCTTCATGCGCAGACGGTACTTACTTTCCCATTAACCTACGTAATTCGTTAAGAATCAACTCAACACAAGTACAACACTCAAATCCAGGTATGGATTGGAGTGTTTTACTTGTGTTTCTTTGTTTTAATAGAGTCCCTGAAGATGGCGCCCCGGAGCCGAAATATGCAGGAGTTAATGTTCACTACGAATTATATTTTATGAATTGTATTTTATTATATTTTATTTAGGACATTTGTTGGTTAATTTATTGAATATCATAAAATGCACCGTATGGGTAACATAAAATTTTTTGTTATGTTCACATCAGTCCACCTCGGAACCCCATCATGACAAATGTAATTCAGTCCATACCCCCCACCATATTATTTTAATGTTAAATAATATAATATTGTTAAAATATGTTAATTTTATGTTTTATGTTTTATCCTAAGCCCAGGAATTCGAAGGACACTCTCGTCCTTCCATTAACTAATTCCCAGCAGTAAGGTGTTTCTTAACGACACAAAACTTCTCAGCTAATGTTTGCTCTCTTCTGGATTGTTACGCAGCGTCGACTGGTAGTTGTTACCGACGTTTCGGTGCAGAATGTCGGACAATTATTCAGGGGTCAAGATGTTTGTGGAAGAAATTTGTTACTTGATCCTTGAATATGGTACAGACACGCTGTCCCGAAACGTCGGTAACACACCAAAAATTGACATTGTGCAATAACCCACCACAGCGAAGACCTCAACTACGACCTCATCGCGGCCACAGCCTAAAATATCTCATACTTCCTCATTTAATCAAGAAATTGGCATCATTTTCTGGAACCCCAAGTTTTATACAGTGTTCACAAAACCTGTCACTTAACCCAGTGTTGAGTTACACTAATCATATCCATATAATGCCGTCCTATTTCTTCGGGATGCATTTTAGCATTTTCTCCAAACCGCGCGTAGGTTATTGCATGGTTAGGAGAATGATAAATATGCGGCATAGGCCTCTTATGTAGTGCCTTTTCTTCTGGTTTTCCCACCAAAACCTTGTGTGTATTTCACTTCACCCTCAAGATGACCCGTAAATTTCATCGTCCTTTGATTTGTCACCTGACTAATATCTGGTGAGGCACACAAATCGTACAGTTTTCGTTATGCTGTCTCTCCTGCCTCTTGTCACTTCCTTTGCTTCAGGTCCAACTGTAGTTCTCAGTATTCTATTCGCGAACTCTCTCAACCGATGTTCTTCCTTTAAATAAACATGAAGTCTCACACCTATATAAAAGGTAAAAGGCAAAGTGCACCCTTGTACAGGCACTGAGGGTCTGTACAGGCTGTATGGTCCATAGGAGATGTAGAGGTGAGCTCTACTCTTTCTTGACCACGGCACTAGAAGGGGGTGAGGGGTCAGCGTCACGCCCTGGCCGCTCTTTACCCCCGGGAAAGACTCGGTACCCATTGTACAGGAGGCTGGTTGGGCCCCAGGGCCGGTCTGTACAGGTGCGGAAAACCTCGCCCCCCACTGGGATTCGATCCCCGGACCGTCTAGCCCGCAGCCAATCGCTATACCGACTACGCTACCCTGCCCACCACACCTATATAACACAATATAAAATAAGATTTGTGCATATTTTATTCATTATGATTTTCATGGAATTACACTTAAGTAAATAAAAGTGGAAAAGGGAATTCATTCGCACAAGCAGCAATCGGAGATTGGCTGTTAAATAGAAATAGTGTTGTGTGTCAAAATGTGCGTACTGTTGTGGCGGTAGAGTGTTTCGGGAGAAAACTGCCATATTTCGGCAGAACGTTCTGTAGGCTAATTTACCTCAATATAACAAGACATCCTTCTATTGAAAATTCGAAATGTTACGGAAATAATGACGCGATACTAAATGCCTACTGTACTTGTTGCACACGTGTGTTGGGCATCCTTGAGTCGATAGCAAGCAAAGACGTGCAGAGTCGAATGTGCTGTGTAAACTACTTGGAAACCTAAGGATGATTTTTGTGCAATTATTGCGATTTAACCTGAGGAAATTTCCCAAAATTACGACAGGTTCCTCCTGAAACATGTCGTATGTAAATAATATTTTCCTGCCACTGTCAATGAGCTTCATAAGAAATAAATTTTTAAATGTTAAATATAATCTGGTTTCAAACAGTAACGTCTTATCTGGATGAATCCGTTTCTTTCCCTTTCAAGTCATCATTAATTCTACTGCATATTTGAAACAGGGAAGGAGGCAAAACGGCTAAATTGTGTATTGTGATGACATAACTTTAGAAGAAAATATCATGAAAGTACAATTAGTTTTGTTGTTGTGTGTCACATTAATTTTCATTAGCTTATACTTTCTTCCTGACATGTACATACAGTCCACATAAAAAAAAATGTAATGTTTTTGGTGACAAAATATTTCTTACAAATTCAACATTAGTGCAAGAAATAAAAATGGAATTATTTTAAACTAAAAGGCATTTATAAAGGTAATTGCCAACATTCACCCTTTAACCTACAATGAAGGAGTACAGCTATATCTCTAATCCTTATTTATACTCCTTGCTAGATGGGGGTGAGTGTTTAACGTCACGCATCGGCCGCTTTAGCCTTGAGGATGACCCGGTACGTATTGTATAGGAGGCTGAACAGTCCCTTCGGCTGGTCTAGAGGAGTGCGGTAGGTGTCGCCAACGCCGGAATTCGATCCCCGGACCGTCCAGAACGTAACGAAGCGCTATCCCTACCCAGCTACCCTGGCACTGAGTCCCTCGCATTCAAGAATTTCTGCTTGTTTCTATCCGGTTCAAATGCATTTCGTAAGAGAACTCATTAATAACGTTTCGAAGGAATACACCAGAAGTGTATCAGTTTTATTGTACTGGGTTTCGATTAGCCCTGTGGTGACTGTTATGTCAAGATGTGATGAGACTCTATGGAGGTAGCAGTCTCTTTCCTTCGCCTTCACTTTTCGTTCTCTCCTTATTTATTCCCACCCTTCATACTAGGTCGATGTCATAAACACAGCTCTTACGCCACCTCCACCTCGTGCCATTCCGCAATGAAAACTCGCATACCACCAGAAGTTGGGTTCCTTCTCGAATTAGCTCTATATTTCTCATTATTCTTTGGCGTAGGTTGGTCCATGTAATTCTGGAATTCATTTCTACCAGAAGAAGAACGATACAAGTTCTATGTATTTACTGTTGAAGGAAATGGAGTCTGGTGTCCTGTCATCAACTGGCCTTGTCGTTGGGTAATGGACTTGCCTTTGTATAAAATCGTGTGGTGCTTCGTCTTCTATTGCTAATGATGTTAAACTTGTTATACTGTTTATAGTGCAATTTCCCATAACGTCGTGAATGGTGTAGGGCAAAATTCACCTTTAACCTTTTGGGGCCGGAATTATTTTTTTTTAATTTTAGCACACCCTGTATGTAAAATGTGAATAATACAGGAACCAAATACGTTAGAATTATGAAACAAACTGCATTTTGAAGAGAAAAAAAACGGAGAACATATACCATGTTTAAAATATTCAGTACCTATATATTTGTTGAATAAAATATATAAAATGCAACTTTAGAGGTTAGCGGTGCGGTACGTCAACTATAGTTGACATTAGGCGTCAAAAGGTTAAGAAGCCCAGCAGCAGATACAGAAACCACCAGCTGCGTAAAGTAAATTTGATCCTACACATGTCAGGAAAGGATAAGAGACAAATTATATCCACTCGGCACGAATTGAGGTGAGTATTCAGCTTTACGCCCCGGCCGCTTTACCTCCGTTGAAAGAATCCTTATTATTGATAAAAGAGAGCGTTGTTAGTGTCACAGTCTATGTAGACGCTGGAGACAGCACATACAGTAAGTCTCCTTTTTCTTTCTGGAATCAAACCGCGAGTTCTAGGATGTCAAGCCCGTAGCCTAGTCACTATGCCCACTGAGCTATCCAGAATTCCCAAGCTTAATTGTTAACTTTTTTTTTACACAGTGGATTTAGTGGGGTTACGTAAACATGATTTCAGGCTTCCGTCACGAAGTAGATGAGAAGTGCGCTCTTCTGAGTTATTACGCAGCTAGTAGTGTTAATTGCTTACAGACATTTCGGGACAACGTATCGGTCCCATCTTTAAGGGTCAAGACTCCAAGAAGTCCCTTAAGATGGGACCCCATAGGTCGTCCCGAAATGTCGGCAAGGAATTACCACTCCTCGCTGTGTAATAACCCAGAAACGCGCAGTTCTCGTCTAGTGTGTGTATCGTCGTAAATATATAGACATTCATTCTTCAGACAGTACTGGCCTTTTTAATTTTGTAATTTATGGGATTTTACCTCTGTGAAGGAGGAAATGATTTTTTTATACATAAATAAATGCATAAAGGTTCACAGGACCTCACGATTTGGATGTGATTTCTATAAATTTCATATTATTAATATTTACTTCAGCACATTCCGTGCGCCTGTAATGAAGTCATCACAAACCTGTGTTGCCACCAAGTACAGTGCGTTCGGAAAGTCGCTTTGCACTTAGGTTACGGTAGAGTCCAGTTGAACTGTGATGGCACACAGTGACGCACGATTTCGGGCCTATATAGACGTTCGTGGACATCACTTCCAGCTCCTTTTATAAGCGCACACCGACTTTCCGAACTTCCCCTCCCGTACGTCACCGTGTGCCATCACATTTCAACTGGAGTCTTCCGTAGCTTAAGTGCACAACGACTCTCCGAACGCACTGTATATGTGATAAAAAAATCACGAGAATGAGAAATATTCGCAACGTTGGAAAAGGCAGAGTCCAGTACAGAAATTATAAGAGGCTTAAAATTGGCAGCGGTCATGCACACGGGCATTCAATTGAGTGATCCTGCTGTTGTGTAGTATGAGCTGAAGAAGATAACGGTATAATCTGCTTTACGAGGTCTGGACATTTTATAGTATCAATTTCACTTTCTTAGTCTCTTAGAATATAAGCCTACTTACAATACCAAGGCACAGAATACAAGACCGTCACGTCTTCCTGTCATAGAGCACGCCCTAAAGCGGCCATGTTTACAGGCTTCAGACTCAGTACTCAGTATGATATGGACATGCGCCCTAGGGCGTCGCGATGGCCAGGCACACAAGCTCTCAGCGTCATAGTCAATAACACTTGGGGTCAGTCATGAAAGATGTAAAAATCACAGAACTTTTGTTCTATACGAGATAATGCCAAACACATGCAGGTATGTGCATTGAGACAAAGTACGGAATACATCACTCTAAATGCACTGCTACTGACGTCTAAGACCTATAACACAGGACTGCAGAAATCCTCGACGCCTGGAAAACAGGGCGGCTAAATTCAGACCGTTGACTCGTAGTATTCTGAGCGTAATTGTTACACTTCCCATACATACAAAAAAAAAAGTGCTTCAGTTCACATGTTCACATTCAACGAGCAGAAAGCTCCATATAATCGTGAGGGTCACAGGTCACCCCAGGATCGTGGGTGCTAAGAATGAATCTGGCTTCGTTTCAAATTCTGGCTCTTAGAGTTTAGAGGTGGCTTCCACGTTTTTGAGAAAATTGCCCATCCGTCATGTAGTATCTTCTGTAGTGTGTTAATGGAGATCTGAAAACCTTAACATCTCCATGTGCCTATTGTCTAGAATTTCTGGGAACCTCAACCTCCAGGAATCCTAGGGACATCTCGAGGCCTGTAGCCGGGGGATTGCTTTAGTGTGATAATGGCTTCTCAGAAGGAAAGTTCTGCGTTTTACTCGTGTTTGTGTTGTTTTGTGTACATGTAGGCCTTGTGAAAGGAAAATTTCCTTTCCAAGAAGTCCTACCAAGTGTTTAGTACGGAGATGTAAATAAAAAAACAAGAGACTAAGATTAGCACTGCCTTGTAGATTCGTGGGGACAAATATCTAGCACATGAAATGTGCGATACAAAAAAATACCAAATAATTTTCAAGGAGGAAGTTTCCCTATGTCGCAAAAATTACAAGAGGATTAAGTGTTAGGGTACATTTTGTTTGTGTTATTTTATTGCAGTGTCAGTATTTGCCAAATTCATCTCATTTTGCCCATCTTGTTACAAATTTAAAAACTTCGACACGAGGGAAGTTGGGGCCCTTGCAGACTCTGGCACTGTCGAACACAATTCCCAACCGGAACTCAAGTGTTGCGAGATAAAACTAGAATTGTGTCTTCTGTGATTCTTGATATCAGTTCTTCGACACGTGCTCCTTTTGCATCCATCCTTTGTGTACTGCCCCGACCACTGCGGCGATGATCGTCATGGATGTCCGTTCTAACGTTTTCAAAATCTGCGTCATTTTCTGAAATGCTGTACTTTCACTGTATCATCACAATACACTTCTATACATTTGCGTTAAATTTTGATTATGGAAATAACTTCACCCCTCAAAATAAGGAAAAAAAAAACACTAGGACCATCTTCGCAGGAAGAAAATTCCAGTGACATGCGTATCAACTTATACCGCGAATAACAACGGAATGACCGACTCTTGAACCATGTCTTGCATGTCACCCCTACTACAACTGCTTCCCTTAAAGAAAAAAATAATATACATAAAATTAATTAATTATTTTACATACTCAACATGATTTTCATTCTTTTGTTGTTACGCTGGCAACGAGAAGCTGAAAAAGTGCAACTATAAACCTCTCCATACGAATTTATTTTTCAATTAATTAATTATACAATACCACCTGACACGACGCACATCGCACCCTCCATGTGGACGAGATACCTTCGGATCACGTAAGAACGAGACAGATGTTTTGTATGCATAATACGTGCAGATCATAAACACTATATAGACACATACTGGGAACTGCTCACTATCACACAATGTTAATATCACTATAGTGTAATGTCTATCCTTAACAGCGTTTTATATATTTTAGAATGTTAACCTTTAGACGCCTAATGCCAACTATAGTTGACGTACCGCACCGCTAACCTCTAAAGTTGCATTTCATATATTTATTCAACAAATATATGTACCGAATATTTTAAACACGGTATATTCTCTCCTTTTTTTTCTCTTCAACATGCAGTTTGTTTCATAATTCTAACGTATTTGGTTCCCGTATTATTCACATTTTATATACAGGGTGTGCTAAAATTAAAAATAAAATCCGGCGCCAAAAGGTTAATACTGTAAGCATTACGGTACGGGCGGTGTAACACTGGATCAGTGTGTATGGCTTGCATTATTTTGTTCTGAATCTCACAGAATGTAGCATCCTGGTGTCGAAACATGTAGCAGTTTAATACGTGTTATGAATTGTATTTTAATAAGTGCAGTTGTTGGTTGGTGTATTATTTGTAACTCTCCACGTCGGTCTCCCATCAACAAATAGCAACATCAGAAATGACGGACATATTTTCGTAAAATTTCGGCACAAATTTGAAATAAAATATGTTTAGATGTTTCAGTTCTGGTTAATAACGCGACAAAATCGGAAGGAAAATTTACAGCTTCAGCATAGCATAATTAAATAGTTATCAGAACGGAAAAGGAAAATAGTTGTGACAGAATTAGAGGGGAAGAAAGAATGTACGTTAAAGTTTCAGCATTATTTTCTGTAAATCTCAAATTTTTTTCGAAATGATTGAATGAAACTAAAGCGTGCGAATTGTCACAGTGTGCATCTAGGATCATAGTGCCTGTATGTTCAAGGTCATTCTGTTGAAGTCACTCTTCTTAGACTGCCTGATTCTGCAGATGTGGACAGTGCGTTCCTTCGAAACGTCCATGACTATGTACCAATAAACACGGCGTTACGTTCCACAATACGTGAATTTTTAGCAAACAGCCGTGAAACCCTCATAATCTTCTTTGTTACAATCTGTTAAATTCAACGTCACTAATTCTAGTGTGGTACAGGCCGATTCGTTAAACACTACAATTATTGACGCCGGTACAGCACTGCTCATGGTTTTATGGTGAAACACTTCAAAAAATGTTGGCTGTACAGGATGGTAAAAAAATACATATTTACAGCTTAACATCGCATTACATTAATTTCAAACTTTACCAGTATTGTGTGTGATGTGTGTGATGTGTATGGTGTGTGTGATTTGTATGATGTGTGTGATGTGTGTGATGTGTATGATGTGTGTGGTGTGTGTGATGTGTGTGATGTGTATGGTGTGTGTGATGTGTATGATGTGTGTGATGTGTATGATGCGTGTGATGTGTATGATGTGTGGTGTGTGTGATGTGTATGATGTGTGTGGTGTGTGTGATGTGTGTGGTGTGTGTGATGTGTGTGGTGTGTGTGATGTGTGTGGTGTGTAAGAGAACTTCACTACTAACAACTTCTGTACAAAAGTCTTGTCATATGTTGACATTACGTAATCGTCACATGGCAAATGTTGCATAAGCGGCTGCCATAGCCAGAGGAATATTTTTCTAAAAAACTATGATGGTGGTAAAGAATAAATTACATGAACTGAATACAACAGAGAGCACAAATTTTAAAGACGTAACATTTTTATATTTCTTGTGGTTTGGCATTTCTCGTTGCGTCCGTCCGCTTACGCGTGAAATTCATAGGGAGTCAAATTCTCGAATGGTGGTGCAAGCAGTACTGCTTTGCACTATTATTGTGGTGTGTTTTCCTTAATGTATACTTTTGTTTGGTGTTCACCACATATTTGTTGTGTTTTGTGACCCAGATTGATACACTGGTTGATATTATTAGGTAAAAATACTAGAAGTAAATGCTGATAAAACTAAGTACATGGTCACGTCTCGAGATCAGAATAAAAGACAAAGTCACATTCTTCAGACTGATAACAGTTCCTTTGAAAGGGTCGAAGGGTTATGGTTCAACCTCAACAAACCAAAATTCTTTCCAGGAAAAAATTAAGAGCAGACTGAAGTCAGGGAATGCTTGTTATCATTCGGTGCAGAATCTTTTGTCTTGCAGTTTGATATCCAAAAGTATAAAGATAAGGAAATACAGAACTATAAATTAACCTGTTTGTATGGGTGTAAAACTTGGTCGCTTACATTGAGGGAGAAACGTAGGCTGAGGGTGTTTCAAAATAGGATGCTGATGAGAATATTTGGGCATAAGAGGGACGAGGTAACAGGGGAGTGGAGGAAACTACATAATGAGGAGCTTAATGATCTGTACTCCTCACCCAATATTGTTCGGGTGATAAAATCGAGAAGAACGGAATGCGCGGGGCATGTAGTGGGTACGGGTGAGTGGAGAGGGGTATACAGGCTTTTGGTGGGGAAACCTAAGGGAAAGAGACCATGTGTGACACCCAGGCATAGATTTGAGGATAATATTAAGATGGATCTTCAGGAAGTGGGATGTGAGGCTATGGACTGGATCGAGCTCGCTCAGGATAGGGACAGGTGGCGGGCACTTGTGAATGCGGTAATGAACCTTCGGGTTCCATAAACTGCGGGTAATTTCTTGATTAGTTGAAAACCGGTTAGCTTATCAAGAACGATTCTTTTCCATGAAGTAAGTAAGTAAGTAAGTAAATCAGTAAGTAAGCAAATAACACAATCAAATACGTTTTTTATTCACACAAGAAGTAATAATTGTTAATACTTGTGCAGTTCTTCGGTTCAGTAGAGCTATAGGGTGTTCTAAATATCTAAGAGTAACAATAAACGTAAATGTTTTATATCTAATAAACTTATGCCACTGTTGTAATATGACGTGGAACAGCCAAGTCTTAACGCCAAGTGTTAGCACATTCCTGTGCTTAGCTCACAGGATCATGCTTTAACGTCTGTGAGACGTTGTAATGTGTCGAACACATCATAATGCATCAATTATTCTGCACGTATACCCACACCTTGTTTATGACGCAGTAGGTGCTTACGGTTGGTAGCAGTGTCGTGGTTTGAGGTTAAGGGTAGAGTGTGGACGTGCGTAGCGTGTATGTGAAGGAATGATGGGAGGAAAATGTGGAATGGAATGGAGAGGGAACCGCACGGAATTTTAGGAGCGCTCTATTATTATAAACGTAAGCCAACCCTGTGGGTAGGTTGAAGAGAAGTCGGCTGTCCGCCTAAACCGACTTTGTAGATATGCTCCCTCTCTTGCATTGTGTTCTCACAGATATGCCTAATTACACACACACACACACACAGCATTAGACTGACATTATTACCCTAGTGTGTGTGTGTGTGTCTGACCAAGCGAACTGGATGCAGTATGTTATACGACACATTTCCTTATATGTAGTTGATAGCAATAAATTGAAATATATATATTTTTCCTTGTCCCTACAAAAATTGTTGAAGGATAAAAAATTGTTACATAATTTGTAAGCGTGAAGAGAAAAATGTATTTTTATTGACCCAGGAACAGTAAAAGGGAAAGCAATCCATATACAGGTCCTGGGGGTTCCAGAGGTTGAGGCTCCTGAATTCATGACAGTCGACACAGGAGGGTGTAGGATTGTCAGCCTTACATACCGGCCGCCTTTACCCCCAGGAAATATTCCTGGTACTCATTTCTATTAGAGGCTGTGTCGACCCTAGGGCCATAGTGCGGCCGGAAGTATTACGTCAATGGAAAATTCCAAAGACACCATCCGGAATCTAACCCGCCCCCTTTGGTTTGTAGCGAAGTGCCTGGACCAACTGCGCCACCGCGTACCCCCACCCAGGAATTGTAGTGTCCATATAAACTGTTAAGGAACGGTATTCTTTAGGAAAGAATCTTTGCCAACTACGAAGTAACGCCAATGCAGAAGAATTGATTTTCGTGTTTGGAAGTTGTTTTAGGTTGTGCCGAAGGACTTCTCTGAAAGGTGGTTCAGGAATAAGGATTAAATTTTGAATTTATTTTGTTTCAACCAAAAAAATTAGTTTTTTTTTACTTCAATTTTGAATAATCACACCTTAAGATATGCAGTATGAAAAATAATTTAAATTTCTTTAACACTGAAATAAAATTACGTTACATGCAGCCGTGAATTTATAATAATGCTCTACTGTAAGATGTAATGAAGTAATTAGTCCAACGTCTGTGTAATTCAAAATAGGGGACCAGCGAGAAAACGAATGAAGGGAACAACCAAAGAGAAATGGAAGAATGGAAAAAATTCTGAGCATTAATATCATACAGACTGACAAATTTGGACAATATGGATGGTGAAATGTAAAGAAATTTAGTGACGTTGAACAAATACCATTGTACAGTGGATAAATACTTGATCAAATGAAGGAATGAATGATTATTATTTGTTATTACACGTTTAGCAGAAGCTCAACAACTGAAATCCTTGGAGGAAGTACTAAACGTAACGCTGACTCATGAAGCAATTGAAACGGTATTTCCAAATTGTGAAGTAATGTAGCATTTTGTGTTTCGTTCTCTTTGTTTACGTGAAAAGTTGGCGGAGGTACGAGACACGACAAGCGAGCGTGGCTGAATAAATTGCTGTGCCTGGAGTACAGCACGGATGTCAATATTGGCAAGAAACGGCTTAGCGGTTAAACTTCACATTTACATTTCCAATCCATTATAGTATTTCAAATAAGTCCATGACATCTTTCTTCAGCAACTTTCCTAATTCATTATTTTTATGGTCCCCTGTCACACGGCTTCGTGTGACCTAAGCTGTTACAAGATTCGGTAAATAAAGAATAAATAACCTAAGATCTGGCCTTAGAATTTTACGCGTTTGTAAATTAAGTTTGAATTTTATTATTGGAAAAGATATTTCGTTCCGTTTCTGCAGATGATATTTTACAGAACGGCTGTGGAACTCGCGGCCCTCCGTCACCTAAACAGTTCTGGTAATATAATTTAATAAAATTAATATTATGGTCTAATAATATGGCAAATTAGGAATTATATAACTCTTCACTTTTAAGCAGCAGACTGTAAACCAATCTCTTTTCGATTGCGTATGTACACAAGTTCAACCGTCAGACGAATCCTTAGGAAATATGTGGCCCTTCTGTGGGTGGAAGATGGCCAGCACTGCTCTACAGCATGCGACCAGTACTGAGCATAATATCCAGTTTATGTATGAAACATAAATAGTAAAATATGTTACGGGACCCAGCAGAAAAGTTGCATTTTAATAATATAAAGTTGTGAAATATGGTATTGAAATTCGAGATTTTATAATAACATTATTTCCTCAAATTCCCCGAAATTTTGATACTAATTTTAATTAAGTAATTAGTAGGTTCATAATTAAAGATATTAAACACCAATGTAGACATCTTCCTGTGCTCTGTCAATTCACAGTTATTTACGCAAATGCAGATACAGAAGTAGATAAACCGGGTTAATAATATATAGCCTACTTAGAAATAAGTGCTAGTGAAATGTATAGGCTTATGTTTTCTGAGAAGATCTTCCTTTATTTTCAGTCGATGTGTGTGTGTGTCTGTGTGTGTGTGTGTGTGTGTGTGTATAGGGCTCAGGATAAGGACAGGTACTTGTGAATGCGGTAATGAATCATTGAGTTCCATATAATGCAGAGAAATTCTTTATTAGCTGAAACGCGGTCAGCTTCTCAAGAAGGACTCTGCTCCATGGAGTAAGTAAGTGTATATATAGGCTATATACGGAAATATGTAACGACAGTTCGATCTCTTCATGGAGATTGAACTTAATATTACAGCTCAATACCGTCTTGTAGCTGGTTAATAGCTTTCCGGAAGGACAAATTCTCCTACCTAAAGCGAAATGCTACGGTTTCCCTCTGCAAAAATGACTGTTATTAATTATTAGGTGTCATAATCCAACAAACCACAATCTACAGCAGTACTTCCTGAACCTTTTTCAATGGAGGTACCACTAAAATAAGATTTCGTATCTCAAGAAACCCCCCCACGCACGAAAACGTAAAAGAACCAGAGAGGCACGTGGTAAAGCACAGATTTTACTCCAGTAATGCGAATTAGCGGACAAAGATCGCCAGGTACATCCGGAGGGATTATTGATATTTTCGTGGCATGTCTTATTTATTTCATTATTTCTCGTGGAACCCCGACTGTGGGACGCTGATCGAGAGAAATGTCAATTATTTCTCTTCTTAATATTCAGATGAGCTATGATTTGCACCTGCAACTCAGATGCCAAATTCGTTACGGCCAATTCTCGGAATTGAATTACATGAATATGAATATGTAATTTGGGGCTACACGTAATACAAAGTTGTGGTGTGTGTATTTTGGGGCTAGATGTCTTTAAAAATTATTAGAAACTGCCAAAAATGTGGCAACCTATTTCATATACGGAAGAGTTTGATAGCTTTTCGCGCATATCCATAATTTCCTTAATGTTCTGGGGAACAATAAAAAATTTCACGCAAAGAATCAACGTACCTATTACATTTGATGTTACTGTCATCATCATTTCAATAGGTCATAAACACATATTGACAGTGGCGAGCAAGAAAAGAATTACATCTGGTGTTTTAGGTATTCTTTTATTATTAGCCAAACAGGCAATACTAACACGTAACAATGAGCGCGTTTGTGCCACCATTGTTGCAGTGGAAAAGCAGTAAGCATTAAATATTATCAGTGTGTGTATAGCTTTTGACCGCCTCTGTGGTCTAGTGGTCAGAGTGTCTGGCTATAGATACAGAGGTCCCGGGTTCGATCCCCGGCGCTACCAGATTTTCTGAGTAGTAGTGGGTCTGGAACGGGGTCCACTCAGCCTCGTGAGCCTCGTGA
>Ga0136643_10010112_pt1 | contig 13912 bp, 7 predicted proteins | sample TergutLab28metaG_FD_96883 | JGI IMG/M metagenome (GOLD analysis project Ga0136643, IMG submission 96883) | Labiotermes labralis P1 segment gut microbial communities from Petit-Saut dam, French Guiana - Lab288 P1 (version 3) (version 3) | ecosystem: Host-associated > Arthropoda: Insects >...
CACAAAATTTGTTTCACAATAAGTTTTATTTCATGCCTCTACATGTTTCGAGCACATGTGCTCATCATCAGGAGGTCAAAATTGCATTACACAGCCTCTGGTATCATCACACCTATAGGTGTGTTGAAACATGTAGAGGCATGAAATAAAACTTATTGTGAAACAAATTTTGTGTATCAAGTTCGTTAAATACTGAGATAAATATTACAGAATCGTTACTACTGAGTTATGAAAGTTGATATTTGTACCAATCGCCAAAACAGAATCCTTAAAAGAGACAAACTTTAGCCATATAACGCGCAAAAACCAACTTTTAGCAATGGACGGTCCAATTTTAGACATTTTTATTTTGAAGCTGCTCAGTGACGACTCGGGGCTTATATGCAGTGTCATCCGTAATGACGTTAATGTTTGTTCTGTGTATTGTCAAACATTCAGCCGCTGAGCACCGCTGAACTTTGAAACGTATATTGACATGCAAAGTAATCTTTATCAAAATAAGCTCAGAACTTCTCAACCGTAAAGCAGAAGGCTTTACTGCAGAGTTTCAGCACAGTTTCCTTACAAAAGTAGAGTCGTATCTCCCTTTATCCGCTGAACTCTAATTTTAAATATGATTGTATACAGTATGCTCTGAACCCTTTGTTTATAGGATTGTCTCATCGTTCGATATAATATCAGGGGTTTATTTGCAGGTCTCTGATGAAAATATTAAACACGGCCTTCGTATCTTCCTTTCTAAGTACGTATTGTGGAATACTTAAATCAATGTTTATTATTATGATGAAGATACGCCACTGCTGCTATTACTACTACTACTACTACTACTACCACCACCACCACCACCAATAATAATAATAATAATAACAGCAATAATAATAATACCACCACAACCACCAACGGCGATGATTACCTCTCTTGTATCGATTCAACAAAATTATTTGGACTCAATCGAAGACTTTTCGTATTAATTATATTAATAATATGTTTATTATTATCGTTACTCGTTGTTAATGAGCTGTGTAGGCTCTTGCTCCCAAATAGCAAATAAAATTGCAGAAACATGACAGTATGTAGCCCGATATACTGCAATGCATGTAAGATATCACTTCCATAGAGAGGAAAGAGGCCCTTAGTCCGAAAAATATGACGGGCCAGTTTGACGACACTGAGCCCAACAATTGTGACCCACAGGACGTAACAATTCACCTTCGCCCTCTCCTTTAACTCTCGCCTTCTATAGTGTAATAAATTCGCGTTTTCCTTATTGCATCCCAGAAAATCAATAGGTTCTGCATTGACCTTTTCTGGGTTATTCATCTCAAAGAGCAAATTCAGCCGGTAGAGCAGTCAATAATCGTAGGGTTCAAAGACCACAAGATTTTGAACACTCCGATTAGACCGACGAAAGCAAGAAGTCTAATAACTTTCTCCCCTGGCCACACGTGCATCGTCAGAAGTCTTACAGTCACTAACTTCCCATAGCACAGGAGCCGGAAGATTTCAGATTACAGACACTCAAAGAGGTGATCAGTACTTTCAGTTCAAAGGATGAATAAAGGTGCGTCTGTGCTGGGTCGTTAAAGTTTAGGCTTACTTACAACGAGTGAAAGAAGACTACACAGCTGGGGGGTGGTTCTTTGCCTTCGTCATATTTCGTTTACCGAAAAACGTGACTTCAGAGACTTGCAATAAATTCAGTACAAAAGCTGTGGACTCTAATGAGTCGCTAGAATTTGGAGCAATGATTAATTAAGAATAAAATTTTGTTTTTAAATTAATTAATTCGATACACAATAAATCGAAACAAAGTACACACCTTAATAAGATACCTGTTTCACGTAAGTCAATGTGCATTTCTATGTTCTTTTTTTAAGTAGCCAGTTTTGAGATATCTAAATCATGCAGAAGATCGCGGAAGCCTTGTTTGTACGGCCCTGTAAGATGGATACTGTGACCTGCTTAAGTCACCCAAACTCTTTCTTAACCAGGGTTATTAAATTTCGACAAGTTTAAGCCAAACACCTGGGATTGTTATAACGCTAAGACGTAAGTGAACAGAACGGATACTAAACAAGAAAGAGGCGCCATCGTGCTCCCGTTGCTGCAGCAGAAGAATAATAAGTATTATATATTCCGAATTCGTGTTGTTATTTATCCAGCACGTAACGCTCATGTGCCATACCGTCAACTGTGGACTGCCCGACTCCACAATATTTTTCCACATTACCTCAAAAAGGCACAATTTTCGAGAAAAAAAAATTCTTGGCCATAAAATATGTGTTTTGATTTTCCCTACAACTTTTGTCTTAAATATTTCTCATTATAAGAAAAAATGAGCGGGATATGATTAGAAATGTATGTTGGACTTTGTGTAAAGTGCCCGTTATCTTGTAATATTTTCATGAAACTGGAAACTTCTCGACATATTTTCGAAAAATACTTTAAATGTCAAATTTAATTAAAATCCGTTCAGTTGGAGGCGAGTTGTTCTCTGCGTGCGGACGGACAGATAGGACAGATGTACCAATAGTCAATTTTCGCAATTTTGCGAACGCGCCTGAAAAGATGGGCAAAACAGGCTAACATCAAACACGTGCGTTCCATGGATACTCGTCTAAATTCCAACACGGTTATCCTCTTCACAAAATGAGAGACGAAGTTGTTTTTCTTCGTCCCAATTTGCGAATGCCAAGAAACTCCTTCCAAATTCTTACCTATTCGGCATCCACGAAAATATTTCTATGACACGATTGGCAGTTAAAACAGGGTCACTAAATATCCTATTATTCAAACAATTGCGAAGATTACTCTATCATCAAGCAAGTTCGAGGCTATTTGGTGTTACAACAAACATTCGCGTATACAATATACATGTAATTTATATACAATATATAATTTTCGGTAGGTCAAACAGAGTTCATAAATGTTAAAATTAATGAGCAACAGAAATAAGCAGTAGAAACTAAAGTATTGGGCAATTGTAGACAGGAATAAATAACTTAAGGAAAGAATGCCTCTCTGTACTAATATGGTAATCCGAAGAACCACACAAGAATCTTATGTTTATTGGACCGTGCATCATTGTGATAGTTGAAGAATAAGAGACCAACTTGTTGTCACTTGCTAATTTATTTCACTTCTTATGTGCTCAACATGTTTCGGACATTAATATATCCATCATCAGGAACTTGCGACTATTCTGTTGAATTACCACATTGGTAGTATTGTTCTTGGTTCGATCTGTCTTGGAGATTCGGTGTGGTTGGGTTGGAGTGGTATCCGTGTTGCAGGCTTCAACCGAAACTCCAACACACATCGAACCAAGAACAATACGACCAACGTGGTAATTCAACAGAAAAGTCGCAAGGTCCTGATGATGGATATATTAATGTCCGAAACATGTTGAGCACATAAGAAGTGAAATAAAATAGCAAGTGACATCAAGTTGGTCACTTATTCAACAACCACACAATACTTCGTCTAGCGTCAGACTTTTTTTTTATTAATGTGGCCCATCACCCTGATCTTCTTTAAACAACATTTTGTCTAGATAACCCTCTTCATAGACAAAATTGCTAGTGCCCATCCGTGTACAGTTCAACATTATAAATTAAGTAACAATTAGATAGTAAGCATTGATCAGATACTGCAGAAATATGGAAAGAGAGTTACTGCAGTACGAAAGGCAATAAATATGTTGACCAGGTGAACAACCGTCAGAATGGACTGCGTTTCGAGGACAAACTGAAGGAAAAAAATTTCATTGTTCCACATACTTGGCCAAAGGCTTACTTAAACCAAACTAAAAGTAAAAGAAAAGGTGGAGACCTCATATCTAGTGCAATTTTAGTACCCTTGTAATGTTTCTGATCAGGACTGAAGATGGCTTAATTTAGCCGAAATGTTTAGTCTGTTATATCTTGCATTATATGTTGTGTACGACTGATTTTTAAAATACGTCTGAAGGTTGATAACACAAGGGGGATATTACGTCAAAATATGAGCGAAGCAGTGCTGCCATCTTGCTAAATAGCTTTAAATGATTAGTCCGCAGTCACGGCGCGCTGACGACATTCTGATGACATCAGAACCTGATATGTGCAAGAAAGTTGAATCCATTTGATTAAGTCGTGTAACAGTGCTCGTACGAAAATGATGCCTCGTACTGGGGTTAGCCCAGTGCTTTACATGTCGTAGCAATCAGGCAGGCTGGGGGCAGGAGATGAAGAAAATGAGAACCAAGAACATTATCTTGGAAGAAGAAAAGAAAAACCAGCAGTACAGCACTTAGGCAGATTGTTGCAACAAAGGAAATTCTGATGAGAAGAGAGTAAAAGTGGAACAACAGCCGATTAAAATGAAAGACATTTTAAATTACTAAACATCTGTAAACAATGCGAAGACTTGTGCATCGCCATGCCTTTCACCAGCTTATGTGTTATAGCGGGTTGCGGGGCGCATCTACGAACTGTGAAAAACGTGGCCGAGTTTCATGAAATAAAAGGAAAAATACAAAGGAAATAAAAGAAGAGGGTAATAAATGAAGTAAACGTATAACATTCGAAACATCGGTGGCCACGGAACACTTGTATCCCAAACGAAGGCTGTAGGTTGTAATCCACACCACTTTATAGTTCAAAGCCTAGTCCAGCAGTAGATGCTGCTGTGATTTACTGAAGGCTGTAATTTGAGGTGCAAGCGACGATGGTCAAGTCGGTGATGATCTCTGTTGTCCTTAGACGACAGCGATCATCATGATGAGAGCAAATTTGAAGTCAAGAGACCAGCAGCAAATTCTCTTTACATAATTATCTTACGTATATTTCCCAAACTATTCCACTGCATTACAGTTTGCATAAGAAATACAGCTGTGACGACATATTTACTGTTACTATGCACACGGTGATATTATGGCGTCATGAGGTGGCCAATATACAGCATAAAATTCTATACTGTCAAAGGTCAAACAGCGATCCTTTTGCTGTCAAACGTCGAACAAAACCATGTACTAATTTCGCTTGCGGATCCAAAAGACTCGGGTAAACTGAGTATGTACTTTCTGTCGCCACCTTTCTCAGCAATACAAACAGTGGAATTATTTCATGGTTACGAGATAACCACGTCTTCTGGTACTATGAGTAATTGGATGAGATTAATATGGTTAATAGAATATTCAAAATTAAAATGATAGGCACTCTTACTTTTCCTTTTCCTGTCAATAATAACAAGTGAGAAAGACGAAGGACATTATATGTCTATCTCCAAAGCAGGTTTTTGAGAGCTATTGGGATCCCTATAACAAAGCTGAACGTGAGAGTACTCTCAGATCCATCGTCCATCAAATTACTAATGCAACACAGAACGATCAGCAGTTAGTGCTCTAATCCGGTAAGTAAAATCGGCCTGTTCTACGATCATAAACACAGGAATTATTTAACCTGTGTTGATCATGGCAAGAGTGGCGATATACGTATTATGCCTTCATACCAAAGGGAATTCAACAGCAGAGCTATGGTGCAGTATCTCAGGAAATTATGTTCACATCCAGAGATGCGTATTTGGTACACGTCTTTGATTCCTGACTTTTGAATATGGGATCGATATGTTGTCCCAAAATTTTGGTAAGGACTTACCACTACGCGCCGCGTAACAGCCCAGAAGAGCGCAGTTCTTGATACAATAGACACTGAATTTCAATGCATATGTCCAGATGGAGAAAACCGTTTGGAAAATAAGACACCAAGACCCACGAACAAGTGTGATATATTCCGCATATAATTTGGTAAAATTTTCCTTTGAGTGTACAAGTGTATTATAAATTACATGAAGTGTTAGTCAAGACGGCCGATCCCAGTGGCCGTGCGGTCTATTGTGTGGATCTGCGGCCTCTCGCTTGCTTGGATTGTGGGTTCAAATCCCGCCGGGGGGCATAGATGTGTTTTGTGTTGTTAAGAAGAGCTATGAAACGATGTGAAGACGTACTTCATTTCATATTTCTGGCAAAGACTGCCTAAAATGTTTGTCCTTAATAACACATAATAATGAAATATAATAGTAATAATAAACAAGTACAAATTGACAGAACTATCCCCAACAACTAACCAGATATTATAACCCGTCATAATGAAAAGGGAGCATGTCTGTTAATAGACGTTGCAAACTCAGGAGGCAGAAATGTGATTAAAAAGGAAGCTGAGAAGATTCTAAAACATAAAGACCTTACAATAGAAATACAGCGCATGTGGAATGTAAAAACAAAGGCGATACCAGTAATAATAGGGCGACTGGGACTATTTCAAAGTCATGCAGAAAATACATGAGCAACATACCAGGAAAACACGAAGTCAAGGAACTACAGAAAACAGCCATACTGGGCACTGCACACATACTTCGGAAAGTACTAATGTAAAAGTACAATAGATTCAACACTGAAACTAGCGATATAAGCACCATGAATAGTAACAACAGAATAGCTGCAACACTGTATTCCCTAGGGACATGGTTCGTCTCAGGAATATAAGATGATGATGATGATGATGATGATGATGATGACAATAATAATAATAATAATTAGACCTACAAATGCAGTGACTTCCTCTATATCCAAAAAAGATAATTTTCTCCCAATGCAGCACCAGCTCGACCTCTTCTGACTTCTCACTATTGCGGCTAGCGCCTTTATTTACTTCACTTCTGACAATAAATACAAAACAATATGCAATTCGATGTAACAAAAGTACGTCAATAGAGGAGGGTAAACCAGCTTTGCTCATGTAATACATTTGTACGAGGGGGCAAGGAGGGTTGATAAATGTTCTTGGCGCCTAGCGATGACATATGTGTTTTATTTTGGCCAGTTTTGTTGTGCGCGAATTTTGGTTTATTTCACCAAAACTGAAAAATTCTACTAAATGCGATCAGACGCAGTGTTTTTATTTCAAAATACTCTAGCATTACTTCCTAACATTCGATGACAGTTTTAGAGTTATAATATATAAAATCAGTTCCCAATATGAACAAATGTGTGACAAAAATACCTACAAACCAAACACAAATTCCTCATTTACAACACGGTATAAGGGGACAGTTACACGTTTATGGAATTCGCCAGAACACATTACATTGATCTTTTAAGAGATATTAACATGTCAGGTCACAAAATGTTACATCAAATATGTTGGAAGTAAAAAGAGGGGTAACTGCATGATGTGTGGACTGTAAACCTGTGGAATAGTGGTACAGTGTGACAAGACCCTTTGTGCGATGAATTAGGGAGGCAAAGCACAGACACCGTAGTGGAACGTAGTGTACGGAGGTGATCTGTAGCACAGAGAAGGATAATTTTCCGTAATTTCATAAGTCACTGCAAAATTAATAGACGTGCTCAAAGGGAACACATGTACACATACTGTTCAAACATCGTGCTTGTTCCACGCAAAACTCAATGATTCGTTATGCAATTAGAACTTTGGTATCCATGAAGATCAGATCTTCATTTTACACAACATCATTCGCGTACTATAGTACGTACTGACAGAATTAAACAAATAACATGTTTCGGGTTCTCTTATTCAAAATAATAAAAATAAAAAAATATTGACAATGTTCAAAAACAGCCCACCACCGGATCCGATCCCGAGACAAAATCGAACCCATAAGTTTACATGATATCTGTTTAATATCCAGTACTTTGCCTACATACATAAAGTCCTGGAACTACAAGTATTTCCTTCCCGTCACGTTTCTTGATGTAAATTCCGGTTTCATTGACTATCCTGAGTGACAGTGAATATTAATACCTGTTTTATTTAATTATATCCGACAATTCTAATTGTATCTGGTAAGCAAGAAGTAAAAGACCAGAGAATTACTTGCAGGAGACTAATCTCGTTCAGAATTCTGCTGGTGGTAGGTTGATTGACTCTTAGTTTCAAATGTAATGCCGGCGATGAGAGCAGTACAGAGATTTAGAAATACAACAACTGCTTATGTGTCAAAAGTGCATTCCTCGTGTTTCCGATTTACTCTCAAGGATTCTTCCTCACGCCCCAGTTGCTGTGTCGGTTACTGCACGTGTGATAACACCAGTAATAACAATATGGTTAATCCGGTTATTTCTGATAAAATGTAACCAATTTTAATACGATTACAAAGACGTGATAAATTTTTAATGTGATTACAAGTTTCAATGTTTATTAACTTATTCAGCAGTAGGGACACACAGATACAGGTACAGGTACGGGTACAGATAAGATAGATACAGATGCACCTATAGATACAAGTACAGGTACAGGTACAAATTCAGGTACATAAACAGGTATAGGTAGTGCTGAACGACTTTATCTCAGTACAAGAGCAGAATGAACCCATTCCTTAAAACTAAAACATAAGGTAAAAAATGTATAGAATACAGACATAACTTAAAGGACTCTGTTATGAATCTGAAGACAGAATTTATGATTTGCATTAGCTAAGAGCCTGCTTCCGTTTGGTACGGTTTGCACATTCCCAAAATGCAGCTAACGGGAACATCTGCTGCAAAAGTGTAACTACGGGAAATCTCAGAGAATCAGAGACTACATGTGACACATAAATGTCAATCTATGGTCGAATTCGGTGACATGGTCTAAGCGAGGTGGCAGGTACTTTAAGTATTAGTTTTCGACTTAATACAATTTCTGACACGGAATACTCCTGTGAATCACAGAATTTCCCTTTAAATTTGGCTACATTTAAGCGTCGTACGACAATCAGAAATCAACACTCAAAATACCATCTTCTGAAGAGTTTCTCAAGTGGCCGGACTGATTTCAAGAGCCTTACGTCTCAAACCCTAACCTATAAAGCACCTGCCTCTAAAACAAATCGTGTGGAAAGACACAAGATTTAAGTCACATGCACGTTATTAACGACCAACTATTACTGTTGATTCAAATTTATTTTACTTGTTTCATTTTATTTTTTTAAGATAGAAATATTTAATTATTGACTTACAAACTTACTAATGGAAAATTAGAGTTGCGAACCAAATTACAATTCATTATCAAACACTCCTTCGATATTCCAACCAAATGCACTTTTATATTTATTACACACTTCTATTTTTACCACATCTCTTCTACATGTTTCGGCGTGTTATATAAACCATCTTCAGGGAGAATCTCTTACTATTTGCACAAAATTATTTCCCTCTTACAATGTTGTTTTATATGTTACGTTGGTTGTGTCATAGGATACAAACTATACACCTTTGTAGATTTACAATGTTTTTTTGCAATGATTAAAATCATCTTATACTCGTTGTCCTGTATGTCAAAAAAACCTTTGAAAACTATTTTGTATCTTACGACACAATCAACGTAACATACAAAAAAAACACTGTAAAAAATAGCTGGTTTTGTGCAAGTAATTAGAGAAAGGGAAAGAGACCACTGGGGAGACCTTGGCGTAGATGGGTGAATAATATTAGGATGGATCTCCAGGAGGTGAGATGTGGGTATATGGACTGGATTGGGCTGGCCCAGGATAGACAGGTGGCGAACGCTTGTGAGTGCGGTAATGAACCTTCGGGTTCCGTGAAATGCGGGTAATTTCTTGACTAGCTGCAAACCAGTTAGATTCTCAAGAAGGACTCTGCACCATGGAGTAGGTAAGTAAGTAATGAGAGATTCTCCTTGAAGCTGGTGTATATAACACAACGAAACATGTAAGAGAGGTGTGATAAAATAAAAGTATTATTATATATAAACGAGAATTTGTTTGGAATAATGAAGAAGTGTTTGATGTAAAAGAATGCATGGAATGGAAAACCGTAAAATACGAATGATTTTATTGTTATATTTTTAAAACAATATTCTTACATGCACAACTAGAAACGCCTCATAAATATGCGTTTCTTAAATACCTTTGGTTACCGAATGCACGTCTAGTTGTACCAGTTGACGTCACGAAAGTTATTATACAGTGCTCCAAAATTCTTCACATTTGACCTTCCCAAGTGCGTGTCTTGTGATTAATCTGTGGTTATCAAATACGTGGCTGTTTGTCAAGTTTCACCCTAAAGAATTCATCCCATAAATCTCTGACGTTCGGTCAATGTGGCCATCCCGGGTACACATTTCATAGCGTTGGATGGAAGAATTACTGTTTAATTAGAAAGGATGAAGAAGTGAGCGGTCATGGTTTAAATTATGTTGCGGATAGGGAGAACCCCTCTGTAGGTTAAACCTCAGTGTGGACAAGACATATCCTTACGGAGACTGGAATATATTACCTTCAAACTATGTAGCAGTAGCTCTGAGGACTCAACCGCGACTTTGGTTCGCGAAGCATTTAGTGACGCTTTATAGAACTGAGGTCACTGAGAATGAAGTGGTGATGAGATAAATGTGAAACGAATGGAATAGATACGCGACAGATTTGAATACGTCTTTCACTACAACGATAGAAAGTGATTTACCAATCGATCGAAATTGCATGACGACTTTCTAATATTTTAGTCGCATACCAACAAAAGAAAGAGGAATATAAACACCACAGAAGAGTTAGGAATGGAAAGGTGAAGGATGTACCGATTTTAAAATTAATATCCTGGCTGTCGCGTGGAGCCAATAAGGAAAGCCAGGAATAACGTCAAAATAGACAGCCTGTAGACTTTATAAAGTGGCGAAAATTTGTTTCCCCGAAACAGTATATTGTAACCTGGTATTAAATGGAAGTCGCCTGTTGCAAGATGTACGCTGTGGCTGAACACCAAATTATTGTTCAGGATCAGTGACAATGTAAGAATGATATCATCACCACAAATGAAAAAGAATATGTTAACGTTGTGACTTTTTTTGTGACGTCGACCACACCTGAACGCAATTTACGATCCTTCTCTTCGTTTTCTAGATGGCAGAAATGTAACGCACAGAGAGGATATCTTTGGTAAAACGCCTATACGTTGCAGATAGGAACAATGGAATAAACGAGCACACAATAAAGTTTTCAGGTAACACTATAGACAATAAAGTTGGCTGAGAGCTGACAGTAGATCATCTGACCAAAAAAAGGAAGGAGCGATACCTTATGTACAGACGGATGCGTGAAGCAGTCCAACCCTCAAATTCAGCAGTTCCCAGCTTCTACTAGATTTATATACGTTACAGGTCTACCCATTTCTCATCTCCTTACATAAGCCACAAGCCCTCTTTAGTGAGCGCGTTCGCTAAATTGCGAAAAACGATAATTCCCTTCATCATATCTGTCCGCCCGTCCGTACACGTAAAACTAATCGGCTCCCACTGAAAGGATTGGCATGAAATTTGATACAGAACCATTTTCCTAAAATCTATCAAAATATCCAAGTACAATTAAAATCGGACAAGAATAACAGGTACTTTTCAAATCATATCCCGCTCATTTCTTCTTAGAATGAGAAATGTTTCAGACAAAAGGTACAAATAAAATCAGAACACACATTTTATATTCAATAACTTTGACTTTTCGAGAATCGTACCGTTTATGAGATAATGTGGAAAGAAATTGTACAGCCGGTAAGGCCACAGATAATCATACGAATGTGCATTGCCTGCTGGATACCAAAGGCTACAAATACAGACTCAGAACATGTAATAGACCTATTATTGATTTTCCACTGCAATAATGGTTGCATGAACGCGTCTCAATATTACGCTGTACTGTACGTACAGTGACCCTTTTTCACTGCGCCATGAACTTGCATGAGAATTACAAGTTATGAAATAACTCAGAACGCTATTATTAAAAAATAATGCTGCCTCCTAAAAACTGGAAATTGTCGTAGAACTGAATGAGGGTGAGGCTTAACCAGAAAAATCAGAATCGGCTTACTGTGACAAAAGAACAGCTGATGTAGCTCCCTTTTGCAGAAAGGGTCGAGTCTAAAGTTGCTGGCATGACTGTAGAACCCAGCTGAAATGAGAGTTGTTGGGGGGTGGTTCAGAGGATGAAGAAAGGCAGAAAAAATTAACTGCATGGGCAAATAAGGAATACCCAGGAAATTAGAGTCGAAACGTCTTAATTAAATAACGCGCAGTTAACAGACGCTTGTGAGTGCGGTAATGAACCTTCGCGTTCCGTGAAATGCGGGGAATTTCTTGACTAGCTGCAAACCAGTTAGCTTCTCAAGAAGGACTTTGCACCATGGAGTAAGTAAAGGAGAAGATACGAGAATTCAACCAGAGGAAGTGCCATATTCAGTGAGCAGTACAAACTTAGTCGTCCCTGTCATCGCTGTTATTGGAAACCAGGGTTTAAATCAAGATGACAAACGAGACTGCGATTAACTGCACTACGCAAATTAATACGTGATCAAGGAGAACATCTACTTTTGTCTCTAAAGCCGGTACAAGACCAATGCTGAATGCTGTCAAGAAAGGGGGTTCCATCTTGCAAATCTCTATGTTAAAAGTAAGAATTCTAAACACAGTGCATAATTTGATTCTACAGTATGCAAAGCTATTGCTACAAATGCATTTTTAATATTGTATTTAGAAAATATTAATATAAAATTGAGCGGTGTAGTAAATGTCACTTAAATTTGAAAAGGTAATCCGATAATCGTTGAATGTCACCCTTTTTGTTTTAGGTAACTTCGTGCTTGCAACTCTAAATATGTTTCATAGACATAAACACAACGTGTCAGTCAATAACACAGCCCTTTATTTTATATACAACAAAAATAATATATTGTCAATGCGACATGTTTCGATCTTTATTAGGTCATCTTCAGGCCCTCTGAGAAAACAGATCCAAGAGCTATTTATATTTCAATGCATTGTGGGATCCCAATGCATTGAAATCCCACAATGCATTGAAATATAAATAGCTCTTGAGTCTCTTTTCTTAGACGGCCTGAAAATGACCTAATAAAGGTCGAAACATGTCGCTCTGGCAATATACTATTTTTGTTGTATATAAATAAATTGTTGTGTTATTGACTGACACGTTGTGTTTATATGCTATAACACTTCAGGATGGGAAACATTAAATTTTTCACAGAGTTATTTGACCAGACACTACCCAAGAGAACAATTTTCCTCTTTTAAGACTCCTAATCTTAGTTTCAAACTCATTCTTGCTAAGAAAATGAATGTTCTTGTAATAATTTTCACAGTAAACTGATCAAGATTTTTACAGTTTAAGCAGGTTCCTTACGAGTAAGTGCTTCAAAGCTAATTGTACCGCGACTTTTGCCTCATGGGTCCGGTGAGTTGAGTAATTTTGGGAACGGAGTCTACAGAATTAGTGGCACTTCGATAGTGGCCCACGGTACTAAAAATTCCATAGCCTATGGGTTTCTCCTATCCTCCGTGCTTTTTACATGCACTCCCTAATTCGTTTTCTTGGTTTGATAATCCCAGTACTATTTGCTAAAAGGTATATGTTTTGAGGCTCAACGGCATGTCGTTTTATTCAAAATATCTTAGTTTATATATCTTATAAGTCCAATAATTTCCTCAGCACCCTAATCTCAAGCAATTTCAATGTGTATCAGTTCTACAGGACGAAATATTACGTGACTATAACAAGAATAACAAAAAGAGTGACTGTGGGTATGGCGTGAAGATGTCAGCAAACGCACTTTCAAGTATTGCAAGTTCGGTCTAGACTTTGTGACAAAAAGAGTTTCAAATATTGAAATTTGGATCTACAGTCCCTAGCCTCTTTGACCTTCAGTACATTAACCTTTTGACGCCTAATGTCAACTATAGTGGTCGTACCGCACCGCTAACCTCTAGAGTTGCATTTTATATATTTATTAAACAAATATAGGTACCGAATATTTTAAACATGGTATATACTTTCCGTTTTTTTCTCTTCAAAATGCAGTTTGTTTCATAATTCTAACGTATTTGGTTCCTGTATTATTCACATTTTATATACA
>Ga0136643_10010113_pt1 | contig 13912 bp, 6 predicted proteins | sample TergutLab28metaG_FD_96883 | JGI IMG/M metagenome (GOLD analysis project Ga0136643, IMG submission 96883) | Labiotermes labralis P1 segment gut microbial communities from Petit-Saut dam, French Guiana - Lab288 P1 (version 3) (version 3) | ecosystem: Host-associated > Arthropoda: Insects >...
AAATTTAAATTTTTTGATCAAATACATATATCACAATGAAAACAAAAAATTACAGAATAATAAGAAAGAAGCCCTATATAAAGAATTAAAAACCCAAAAAAAAAAAAAAGAAGAAGAAGAATTTCCACTAAGTACTGTTGAATTCACTACTACTGACAATCCAGCTACTTGTTTCTTTAACTTGGAAAAGAATTTGTACCCTTATGTCTGCTTGCTTCTTTTTAATCGAATACTGTATCAACTACAGCTGACCTACCACAGACATCAAATATGACAGGGAATGTAAGTTCAATTTATAGCAAGAATGATGTATGATTATAGTATCAATCAGATATATCAAATCTTCAAACAATAATGTTTAAAAAAACAAAATAATACAAAATTATGACATTTGCTACACCAAAATTATCATATGGTAGTGAGTCATGGACAGTATCACTGACCACAGAGGGCTGATATCAATAGAAACATGTCTCATGAGCAGAACTGAGAGATAAAGAGTGTGGGTCATACAATATATGACGGAAATAAGAGGGAATTAAAAATTCCACCACTAACAGAATTTCTGTAACACAGACAGCAGGTGTAATGATAGGTTGCCATGGTAGATCCTGAAACACCAACCAAACACAGGATATGTGGGAGGACCTCTGAAATGATGGAAGGATTCCGGTTCATAATATCAGTAACAAGTCTAAGCAGGCTAAACACTGGGCAGGATAAAGCAATCCCATTACAGGCCTGGACAGGCCCTGAGGGTTCCAGGAGGTTGAGGCTCCCAGATTTCAATACAGTCGGCACATGAAGGTGGTACGCACCAGCTGCCAGTACCCCCAGGAAATACTCCTGGTACTCATTTCTGTTAGAGGCTGAGTCAACTCCAGGGCCATAGTGCGGCTGGAAGGATTATGTCAATGAAAAATTCCAATGAAACTGTTGGGAATCGAACCCACGACCTTCCAGTTTGTTGCGCGGTGCCTCAACGAAATGCGCCACTGCGTACCCCATTGGACAGGACGGATGGAGAGAACTATGTATCTTCTCACTAGACTTGCATGTATATGCAAAATATCACATAGTTGTAGCTTCATACCCCACAAAGTCATACACGGAAGTGGAGGAGGTGTTAACTTCATTCTTAAACTTGGTACTTGACGGAGGAGAGTGACCAATGGAAAGAACCAATGGTACCTACTGAACAGAAGGCTGAGTGGGCTCTGGAACCAGACTGGATGCTTTGGAGAGGAGAAAAATCTCTCACCACTGCTGTGAATCGAACCTCAATTCATCAGTTGCTCCCAGACTGTAGCCTAGTCACTATACTGATTAGACTATCCAAACTCTCAACAATTATATGTCTTGGTCTTAGTGGTAAGCGGTGTACAAGCCATAAAACAACGTGCTTCAACAGATCTTAGTTGAAGATCTGGCTACAGTTGATGGAAATTATCATTAATTCTCTAACATTCTTGAAATCTTTCCTTTTGTACATCAAATTTAAAACTGTTAAATGTATGGATGTTCCTGCTGGGATTGTTTCACTAACACTTCCAAAAGCAATGTACAATTCTGATCTCCTTCTCATAACACATCCAATCCAGCCTGTCCAGTCTCTAACAGTGCAGGCAAAGGCCAAGAATCGCACGGTGGTTGAATGACGATTGTACAACTGAAGAGTTTCGAGAAAAATATTTCTTGGTGCCAATTTATCCATAAAAGATCCAAATGGATTAGCATGAGTTTTAATCTTTGTGAATGTGTTATGAGAAATAGCTTCTAACCATTGGTATTCCTCTAACAATAAATCCACAAGACTTCATGATTACCAGTATAAAATACTATTGGTTAGAGAGGCACGGAACAGGAACTATGCTATATTGATTCTGGAAATACAAATTTCTTAATGACAAGAGGGCAAAGGTCTGATACAAGAATCTGGTAAGTGTCGCACACCTAAGTTGCAGAACAGTGGTTTTATAAATTGTATCAGCGGTATGGGCAGTCAATAGCCAGGCATACAGAATAGTTCAGAAATTAACAAGCTGATCAGACAGCAGTACAGGGTTATTCGAAATGATTGTCAGGGTTTTAACAACTTGTCATACACAATACACTTGAGATAGCAGTATATGTATTTATTTATTTAATAGAACAACACTCCAAGTTTTTGTTACATACCTTACAGGTGCTCTATATGTGCAAGTATCCCGCAACTGAAGGTACGAATCAGAACCGCCATCAAAACTATCACCGCTGACATGCTACAAACAGTTTGGAATGAACTCGATTATCGTGTTGATGTTTGTAGAATCACAAAGGGTCCACATATAGAGCATCTGTAAGGTATGTAACAAAAACTTGGAGTGTTGTTCTATTAAATACATATACTTCTATCTCAAGTGTATTGTGTATGACAAGTTGTCAAAACCCCGACAATCATTTTGGATAACCCAGTATACTGAGTAGACCAAAAATGATTAACCCACAGGCCAGATGTTCACTCAAAATAAAACAAGATCTATATTTTCACAACACCAAGACCCCAAGAATATGAGAAATGAGAATACACATACAATATGCTAGTTCCTTAAAATATAAGAAATAGACAACAATTTTTCACATTCCTTAGTGTAGACAGAGATAACATGTGTTGCTTTTAATGGATTCATCCCTTCTTTCCCTAAAAGGTCCTAATGGTTTCAGTGCCAGAAAATTCCTTAAAGACAAAACACATAAGTCCAACATCCTAAACAAAATTATATTCATCTCAGTAATTAACCAACTTGATGCACAAAAGTTTTGTTCTACAGTAAGTTTATTTCATGCCTCTACATGTTTCGAGCACATGTGCTGGAAACCTGTAGAGGCATGAAATAAAATTATTGTAAAACAAAAATTTTGTGCATCAAGTTGGTTAATTACTGAGATGAATACACTGAGATGCACGGTCAGCAAAATTCAAAAAATTCTATTCCTATAACAATTTTGCTGCAACAAAGTGTTACGTATGATGCAACAGAAGTACGTTACATACTGAGCTCCAGTATGCTTTTATAGACAAATGTCATGCACTGGAAAATCTTTTCTTGTTCAACTACTACACTTTATGATGGTTCATGTGTAGAAGCACTTTCAAAATGTCTCTCGTGTGCAACTCCCATTACAAAACACAGTAAAAATCACATAACACACAATGTTCCATACTTTGAATCTCCTGCCAAGTACTTGTAACATGCAGCTATCATTTTGCACTTGCATTCAGAGGACTTTCTTAGAAGTTTGGTATCTCAGTCCACCAAGGAATATGAATGATGCAGGCTGGTCATCCACCTAATAAAACAGTAATCATCTGCAACAATTAAACGGCAGGTATGGGCAATCTCTGATCGTGGACCAATGATGCACGTAAACAAAAAATCTGAATGTAGCAGATAATGTGTGACTTTGTTATTCAAACTTCACAAATAAAAAGTGACAAAGCATATTACCAACTGCACCTATATTTTTAGGGACATCCAGTGTTATAATATGCATTCCAATACTTTCATTTTCTACCCTTCAATTCATTTTACATAGTTAATTTAAATTTATAACTGATTTATGGAACTGAATTTTTTAATTCAATGACAATCTTAACACATCGTAACAGGTGCATGACCAGAATTTTTCATAGGGGGGAGTGGACTCACCCTGAGGCTGTATATAATTTTGATTTTAAAAATTACGTTCATGTCATACGTACACTGTTATGTAACATCATTTGCAACTGAATTTATAAGTACACAAGTACAAGTCCCACGACTCACTCACCTAATTTCAATCATAAGGTCTGATCTTCTTTCTTTATGTTTATATAAGAAATCCTAAATTCTTGATTTTATTTTTCCGAATTCCAATGTACTTATCAGTTGGTTCTGGCTGAAGGTTTAGTCATGTAAAACCTTTGACATCTTTGATTTCAAACTTTCGCCATGTTCTGAATGTTGTATGCTTTCTTCTGGGTAATTCCCGGCGTCTGAATTTTATATGCCGACGTTTCAGAACGCTCTGTCTGTTCCATCTTCATAGGTGGGTAGGTATGAAGAATGACTGGGGTTGAGAATGTTGGGGTATTTATAAGGGGAAAAGATTTGGCTCGAAAATAGCCTGAGCCAATAGGAAGGAGAGTGACAGGGTAGGGGCAGGTCAGAGTAGAGAAACAGGATGTGGAGGGTAGTCATTCTTCATACCTACCTACCTATGAAGATAGAACAGAGTGTTCTGAAACGTCAGCATATAAAGTTCAGATGCTGGGGAATTACCCAAAAGAAAGCATAAACCATTGATATCGCTTTAAAAATTTTAATTTTTTTGGGGGGGAGGGGGCTGAAGTCTGGCAGATCCCATTTGGGTGCACGTCTTCATCATTTACTATTCTGAGAATAAGAGGAATAAAAATGGTGTGCATGCAAGTTTTTTTTTGCATCTGACAAATATGCAATAATCTGTTAAAATAAAGAAAAGTGATCTTAGATCTTCCATTCCATGCATTATGATCAAACTGTTACAATGTGTAGTGTGTGCATTTGTTGGTCAAACTGTAACAAAGAAAAGAAAATAATCTCCTTGAAATATGGTGCACAAAAACCACTGAATCCCCACCATTTAGACCCAGAATGTTACAATCTACTGAACTCATTCTTGATGAGCAAATAACAAATACTGTATGCAGCAAAAACTGTACTTCTTGCCCATTTGATGCAAATTTCAGTGTCTTTTCCCTAGGGGTCTCCTGATGCTTCTGTGTGACAAAACCCATAAGACAAACAAGTTTATTATCCTGTTTAAGCTTCAGTACATAAAAGGAAAATATTTTTTATTCTGAAATGAATTGTATTTAAATTAAAATAGTCTACCTTGACAAAGCACAATGCCCAACATAGTGTTACATATAACGAAAAATCACTGCCACACACTTCATAAGAATTTGACAATAAAATGTCTTGTGCATCCCACCGTTAATGACCAAAACACAAGGTAGAACTGTATAAACATTCATTTACACTTTTAACTTTGTCATGATCATGTGAAGCAAATTTATTTTCAAACTTTACTTGGCTATTATGACTAAAAACAGAAAGCGGCAAGGAGTATCACTCACAGGGGGAGGAAATAAAGAAAGGAGAAAATGAAATGTGATTTACTTCCCAACACATCCAATCATATTTTGATTGCATGTTCCTCATGTAGTTTGTATACATTTGAATCAGACACAGATAAAGAAAGTTGTTTCAAAAATCTTGGCTTCTACAATGAAACAATTCTGATTTACCATAAACCAAACACAACTGTAATTCTCCTTTCCCCTTCTCTTAGAAGGTCATTCGTTCCACAGAGTGGGAAAATATGCACATGTACACAAATAATACACAGAACTCTTACTCTACAGAAAGCTATGAGATTTACCTCCATAATAAAAATACAATCTACACAGTATGTTGAAAGTTTTATCTATTATTATCAATATTTCACATGTATGTTAAAGCTGTAACATGCTTCTTACTCTCCCCTGCATTTTAAAATATCAAATAATATTACACCTACAATATACATAACAAAATATTGTGACCACATGCACTATGTACAAATTTCCAATTGTCCACTTTTTTTTTATAATTATTCATTAAGTTTCACTTCATTGAGGGTGACTAAGATTGTATGTATTATGTTCTCTTGCCTTACAGAACCCCAGTAATAAAATATCGATACTATGCCGCTTGGTACTTTGTAACAAAACATGAAGTGTACTTCCTGGTATCAGGATATTTCCTATAAAACCAGCAGCTCTGTTACTCAACATTCAAACTGCCTGTTACTTGTACATATCTAGATCCTTGGTTGTACAAAATCTTATGCCTTTTTTAGATATTCAAATGTACTAAAGACTTACATATACATGAAGTAAAACGTAAAATTCACTTTGCATTTTTGAAAGCAATCTATGTATAATTAGTTATAAATACATTTCATACATTTTTATCCTGTCCTGTCCTGGGGTTATGGTATCAGGCAGACAAGGCCAGTACTGCCAACGTTTCAAAGAATCTTGCAATCCCTTGGAGACAGCACAGTTCAGTGAAACATCAGCAGTTATCAACATCAGCAATAAATAACCATGGAAGCCTGAAATATTCACAAACCTTGCTTGTGTCATTATTAATTTGCAAACAGAATTAAATTATTACAGAAATAAAACTTCAACATAATATAAGGATAACAATTCATTATCTTCTGCTTGTCGAGCATTTGCAAGTTTTATGTTACTCGTACCAAGCAAACTCTCACAATTAATACCTTAACCAACCAACACACACACTAAAATACAATGCATGACAGTGTTAAACTCCCACACTGGCACACAGGCGTTATCCTCAGGGAGTTTTTTAGAACAAAGGAATACATGCCAAACACGCTAATCTAGGTACTGCATCTTCCTTATTGGAAGGATTACTTACTTACTCCATTGTGCAGAGTCCTTACTGAGAAGCTAACTGCTTTGCAGCTAGTCAAGAAATTCACCTCATTTCATGGAACCCGAAGGTTCATTACCGCACTCAAAAGCGTCCGCCACCTCTCTCTATCCTGGGCCAGCCCAATCCAGTCCATATACCCACATCCAACCTCCTGGAGATCCATCCTAATATTATCCACCCATCTACACCTAAGTCTCCCCAGTGGTCTCCTTCCCTCCGGTTTCCCCACCAAGACCCTATACACCCCCCCTCTCCTCACCCATACGTGCCACATGCCCAGCCCATCTCATTCTTCTCGATTTTATCACCCACACAATATTGGGTGAGGAGTACACATCATTTAGCTCCTTGTTATGCAATCTCCTCCATTCCCCCGTTACCTCGTCCCTCTATTGGAAGGATTAAAATGTTAAAATTCTAAAATACACAAATCTGGTAAAAATATAATAATTTTTTTTTTTTTTTAACTGTGCATCTTGATACTATCAAAGTTTTATTTATTCACCAACTGATGCACCAGTGAGTTGTCTTGAACAACAATATTAAAATTTACATTAAAACAGCTCCGACAGTTGCACCAACATCACAGAGTGCACTAATTTGTGCTCACTAAAGTTACAGTGTTAAAATAGTCCACCACCAGCGTATTAACCACACACCGATGTATTTTAATGGACTATTTTAACAACTGTAACTTTGGTAAGCACGAATTAATGCGCTCCCTGATGATGGTGCAACAACACCGAAACATGCCAGAGCCATTTTAATGTAAATTTCAATACCACTTTTTAAGACAACTCACTAGTGCATCAGTCAGTAAATAAATAAAACTCTGATAATAAAATTACAATGTTGTGATAACAAAATTATGAGACAGTGAGCTGTTCCATGTATAAGTTCATAGTTGTTTTTATTCTGCGTGGAGTAAGCACACAAATGTCTTCACACACTCCTGCTGGCATGTACTCTGATAAATACTGTCCATTATAGTTGAAGAATAAGAGACCAACTTGATGTCACTACTTATTATGTTTTATTTCACTTCTTCTATGCTCAACATGTTTCGGACATTGATACAACCATCATCAGGAGCCTGCGACTTTTCTATTGTATCACCACATTGATCATGTGTTCTTGTTTCGATGTGTGTTGGAGTTTCGGTGTGGCTGGGTTGGGTGGTATCTGTGTAGCAGGCTTCAGCCTGCTACACGGATACCTGCAACAAATATCACATAGTTATAACATTATAACAATGTAATTGTATGCATATCGATTTTATGTAAATAAGAACTTTAATATTTCAATAATTCCTATAAGGACGATGCAATACCTAGATTAGAGTGCTGGGCTTGTATTCCTGTGTTCTAAAAAATTCCCAAGGAAGGCACCTTGGTGCCGGAACATGTGGGAGTTCAATACTAGTCATAAATTGTATTTTATAAGGTTGGTTGATGTATTCATTCATAGTCTTGTTCAATACAACTAAAAATATGACACACAATGACCAATATTTCATATAAATATCAAGCACAGCCCAAAATTTTAAACAAACAAAAATGCTAAAATAATAAGCATATCTCAGCAGTAAATAACTGTACAGAACAGCTATGTTATACAGAAAACAGAGAAAACAATACATTATAAACTGAAGCAGACAATTTATACATGTTTCTGAACCTTCCAGGATCTTCAGATCAGGAATTGTATTCAGTTGTACTACTGACGGTGTTTTCAAGCACAATGAACAGAAGGCTAAGCACCACAAACATTATACTATATTGTAGAGATATGTTGTTTTTTTTTTTAATTTATTACTCAGGTTTCAGTCACACACAATGATTATTCCAATTATTCTTTAACTAATTCATAACCACATGTTTCTGTACAACCGTACCATCCTCAGATGAATTATGTCTCACCTTGGAACGTGACAGTTGTGCATCATGCAACAGCAAGATCCAGTAAAGTTACATATTTATAGTATTGAGGAAGATGTAAATAAAGAGTAGAACAATGCAAATCTAAAAACAAATATATATATATATATGTTTCAGGCTCAGTAGTTGGTTAAGAATACACAAGTCCTGATGACACCTCCATCAGAATTGCTAGCATGTTGGAACAGGAGGGACAGGAAAAAAAATCAACCGTGAACAAGAAGCAACTTGAATTTTGATGTTTTGCTGACTGTGCATCTCAGTATAATCTTGGTAATTAACCAAATGAATGGACAAATTCTTCTTTTATAACAAGATTTATTACATGCCTCTACACGTTTCGAGCGCTGTTGTGCTCATCATCAGGAGGTCAAAATGTATTATACAGCATCTGGTATCGTCACACCTGTAGGTGGCCGTCCAGTGCACAGTCCTCTCTCAACCTGTGCACCGGACGGCCACCTACAGGTGTGATGATACCAGATGCTGTATAATACAATTCTGACCTCCTGATGATGAACAGTGCTCGAAACATGTAGAGGCACATAATAAACTTATTTTAAAACAAGAATTTGTGCATTAAGTTGGTTAATTACCAAGAAGCAACTTGAAATCCCCAGTTGGACTAAAAAGTAAATACGGAGGAATTCCTTTAACCCATAAGCTGACACTGCAGAAATCCTGATACATCACTATATGAGGAGAATAATCCCAAGTCCAGAAGTCTGCACTGACAACATACTGTACAGTAGCTCTGTGACTTTGTTTTGTGTTATCTGGACCTTACTGAGTCCACTCAGCTATTTATTATGGCTTCAAAAGAACCCAAGATGAGCAAAAAAGGTACTGGTGGCAAGGGAAAGAATGTAACATTCACTCCTCACAAACTTGAAATAATTGGAAGGAACAGAATACCCCTCTGCTTAGTTATGTGGCCCCCATATAGGAGCATTCACAAAACATTACATGTAAGAACTCAGGCCAATGTAGGTAGACTGCATTTGAAATGTGACGGCACAAACGCGGAAAACAGATTTCGTCTTTCGGCGAAATGGACGAGTCAGCGGGGGCATCAGTTCAGTTGACCACCGGCAGCCGAGGTGCGCGCGTCAGCGGTATTAATGCTGGGTACACCATGTTCCGAGGTAGTGTGAAGGGTACCAGCTACCCACTCCATTCGCCAGTTTCCCCTTCACTTCCCCTCCTGCGTGTCACCATGTGCCATTACATTTCAACTGGAGTCTACCACCTGATAATCCAGCACCTGTCCATCCCATGGGTGCCACACTAAAGGAATTCTACTGCACTCTGAAGACTCTCTCACCATTTTGCATACGCTTTTTGACTAGTAAAGTTCGAGTGTCCTACAGACAAGCAAAGCATGTTTATGTGACATGCAGACCTACTAATATTTCTTCCTGTATATATTCCCCAATTTAGTACGTGCTACATTTGTAACATGCAGTACTTCCACATTCTGATTTATTGAAATATATATATGTATTGTAACTTCTTCATACACTGTATTCCCACAGCAAGTATTTGTACATTTTAACACTTTGATAAAAGATAACTTTGCAAGCTTGGCTGTTGATCGTACGTTCATACAATGCATAATAACACACATACACACACACTAATGTGTATGTCTTAAAGAAGCTGTGTTACTGAAGTGTAGCATGCCATGTCTATCATCTTGCCATGCAGCATTGTAACTTTAATGTATGTACTTACACACACACACACACACACACACACACACCCACACACACACACACACACACACACACACTCTCTCTCCCCACTCACTCTCTCTCTCTCTCTCTCTCTCTATAATATTCCACAACCATATTAATGTTAATTTTAGTACAGACAATACACTGCACTTATAGCAGTCCATGACAAGATAAGAGATATTTCAACTTAGGATGGTGTGACTGTACTGAAACATACATGTAAAAATGTTCACAGTAACTGTTGCAAGTAAAACATGCAATAATGAAACCAGAAACACAAATTTATGCATCACATAGTCCAAGCAGATTAAGATGTGTCACATTAATATTCTGAACTCTGCCATGATGCTTATAAATGGCCTAATATACATTTCTGTGAGCAATTCCAGAAATACAATGTATTTACCAGTCATATAACAAAATATATAGGTATATATACACACACACACACACACACAAGTGCACAAGTATGCACACATGCACACACACTTGTGCACGTGCACACACCCACATGGTCTCTGCTACATGTGGTGTACCTATGATCTCTGAATACTAATATCTCACATTTTCATCAAAAGAAAGACCATCTAACACAACTTTGGTTTTAGTGGTTTGCTGCAGTCGGTCGGCAAATCAACTACATGTTCTGACCATTCTTGTGGTCACCTTCAGGCCACGTGTACAGTTGAAACACATAGCCACCTTGCTGACTAACCGCAATAAAAAATTAAAACCAAAGTTGTGTCAGACAGCTTTTCTGTTGATTAAATTACCCCAAACACAGTGTGATGCAGAACACAAAAGTCACAATTTAATCTTTGTAACTAAAACTTCTACCATGTAGTTTCCAAATATTTTCATACTTAATTCTCATTCATTACGTCAGTTAACTGCTTATCTTTGTCAGGTACTCCAGACATGTCATTCATTTGCGACAACAGTGTCACAACTCAAAATTAGTGATTTTTCAGGAGAGACTTTTAAAGGTTTTGAAGTTCTATAATTCTCTACGAATGAAACGACACAACTGCTCTTCAGCGGCGAGTTTTGCAAACTGTGTTATGACACTATACCTTGTTACAAGTGCATCTGCAAACATTTCTTTCTATACTAATAACTCAAAAATGCCAAATTTTGAGTTGTGACACTCTTGTCGCAAATGAGCGATATATGGTTACACAATTCACTCTGAAAGGCCCTATCGATATGCAAACAAACCTTCAGGTACCACAAAAGCAAAGTTTCCTTTTCTGGCAATACTAATTCACCAGTTTTCATAGCAGAACCTACACTAGTGGTTCTCAACCCCCTGGCAATCACGGCACATGCTGAATATTTGTTTTCATAGCACAGTAGAATTAGAACAAAGATTTAACACTTGTCACCATCAGCATGCAATGCCGAGTGACTTGCGCATTGCATGCTGACTCCTGCTACTATCACACAAGAATAAAGTGAACTGAAACTGGACATTTATTCTTGCAAACAAAGAACTTGCATTCCACTTGAAGTGTAACATTGTTCCCAGAAACTAATTCTCTATTCTTTTTTTTTCCCCCTATACTGATAGATTAATGTCAGGACTGTGGCAATGTTCTGCATTTGGGTGATCATCTGACGCCTATAACAAAAATAATAAGTATTACTGAGATAATGCAAGATGTCTATTTATTATCTACCATCTACATGGAAGCAACATTCCAGCTGTTACCGCACAGAACACAAAATACGTAAGTTATTTCAAGTCAACATTCAGGCAATTTGTAACTTGCTAGAGTAAAGCTTAAACACTCTTAAATGTTTCTCCTGCATTACGCTACATACTGCAGTTTAAATACTCCGCCTGCATTACACTACATACTGCAGTTTAAATACTCCGCCTGCATTACACTACATACTGCAGTTTAAATGCTCCGCCTGCATTACGCTACATACTGCAGTTTAAATGCTGCCACACTGCAGGGTTAAATAATGTCATTTATTTTAAGAAGCTATAAAATTAACTTAAAGTGGAAATATGATAAAATTTTGACACAAACACCAAGTGACATAGCCTATGTAATAAATGCAGTGGTTTCCAGGCTCTTTAAATTGGTGCCCTCCCAGCTCACAGGAACAAATTCGCCCAACCTGAACCATTTCCGACCTCCGTTGAGTACGAACGCGTGCAATGAGTTCCCTTTTATCACTTTTACCTTAAAATCTCAATGCGCACATTAAATTTTATGTAATCAATCTTTCATCTGAAGCCTCCCAGCACACTTGAAAAAAAATTGACGGGGTACTAGTGTCCTGTGGGTACGAACCACGGATTATGTTACTTCATATTAAAATTTCATGACGCACAACCCAGCTTGATCCATTTCATATATGTGTATTTGTCAATCGTGATGTGCTGATGTTTCCTATTGTCAGTTAGCAATGATTATGCATTTTACATTTTATATCTTCTTACAGCCTCCAGTGTTAGTCATCTTGTCAAATCTGAAATAACCTCTAAAACTTTGTGCTTTAAAATTTAAAATTATGCATTAATTTATTCTTCAAGAAGCATGAGAAAAGCATGACCTCTAATGGGAGATGTAGAATTTACTGAAACGTTCTTTCTGATTTTGCATCCCTTATCAGTGCTGATGTTTTTTCTTTTTACTACAGACACAAATCCAGTCCTGATACCAACTTACCAACTACTTATACAGAAGTAACTGACAGACAATAGACACTATGCCATATACAGACATCAATTAATTTTACTGGTAGTCTGTTACACATTCACTATACCGAGAACAATGTCAAATAAAGCTTTATAGACAGTAATTTAGGTTTATACTTCGTACCAGGTACAACTTTTGTATGATGCGTCACTTTTATCAAAAACACTTTCAGTTCAATGTCAATGTGCCAGAATGGTAACAGATCAAAATGGCATTATCTGTATAGCTTATGGTAAAAATATCCACCAAGTGATTCTTGGGTATTTAAAAACACATGGATGGACAGGTGGAAAGGCCTCTGCAGTTACCCATCCACTTATTCACTCTGTACAAAAGAACGCATACAAACTCAGTTACTATTCTTCTTCCAAATATATACTATGACCTGATAAGCAAATTAAATGTACATAGACAAGCACTGATAACCTTACTGATAGTAGGATATCTATAAACACACTGATGTTAAAGTATGAGGTATTAAATAATCCAAAAGTGACAAGTGAAAGGATTATATTAATTATGTGAGCAAATATTCTGTATTATTCATATACATAGCAAACTACAAGCTGAGCTATGTGAGAGTCGAGGTGACTATGAAGATTATATTCTGAATGATTCTCATTCATCTACCCTGATGATGGAAGCATCAGGTTCCTCTGTAACATTGTCATATATTCTCCTGATTATACAGCATCACATTCCATAACATGTAGCAGTTACTTCAAGGCTGAGCTCACTGCCTTTTATAAGTGATATGTGAAATGATAGAATCACAAATGTCAGGTCATATTTTTTTTTCATGTTTTTACCATGCAATAATTGAATTTTATTAAAATATAACCAACTAATTGCACCAATATGTGATACAAAAATCTTATTTACACATTAAAAAACGTCACTTGCTTAAAATAATTCCTACAACTCCTACATGTTTCAGTCTGTCAAGACCATCTTCAGGGAGTTTTGTTTTGCCTTTTTTTGAAGTGGCTAATGCTTCTATGCTTAATATACGC
>Ga0136643_10010114_pt1 | contig 13910 bp, 5 predicted proteins | sample TergutLab28metaG_FD_96883 | JGI IMG/M metagenome (GOLD analysis project Ga0136643, IMG submission 96883) | Labiotermes labralis P1 segment gut microbial communities from Petit-Saut dam, French Guiana - Lab288 P1 (version 3) (version 3) | ecosystem: Host-associated > Arthropoda: Insects >...
GGGATCGAATCACGGTGGGGACGAGATTTATCGCTTGTGCGGAACGGCCGTCAGGCCCAACCAGCCTCCTGTTAACTGGGTCCCGGGTCTTTTCCGGGGGTAAAGTGCGGCCGGGGCGTGCTGCTGACACCCCCTTCTAGTGCCGCGGTTATGGAAGAGTAGAGCTATACCTCTACCCACCCTCTGGGCCACACCAAGCCTGTAACGGGGTCACTTTACTTTTTTATAAAAGTATGTCAGGACATGAGTGGTTTTTTATTTCGATTTGTAGATTAGATTCCAAAATAAATACCTTAAGAAGGTAAAAACTGATACAGTACATTTACAATCCAATTTCCCAATTTAATATATGTTGAGCTCTTATTGTTGAGAGAGTCACAATTCACAACATTCGCTAAAAATGTCTCCACCTAAAGCAATGCACGCATGCATATGTCTCATCATGCACATGTCTCATCATGGACTCTCATACTCCTTATTTTTAAATGACGCTGAATAAACTAGGGCAGGGCTGGAGAACCTTACTGAGGGCGCATGACCAAATTGTCCAAAAATTTCGAAGAAACTCTTTCGTGTGCCCATGGGAATTTTGAGGAGCAAAATAAGGTCTTGGATGGAGCCTTCCATAATTATTATTAATTACTGCATTGTTATAAATTCACGTTATAATTATATTGCACATTATTGCAGAGTATAATTATTATATTATATTTCTAACAAACCCCTTTTCGAGGAATGGATAAGGAAGAAAATATGGCAGTAACTTGGGGTGTTACTACGTCCTCTCTGAAAAGAAGACTGTAAAACGTATTCACCCAGTCTCGTCCAGGCCGATACCCAAATGATAAACATCCAGTCAACAATTCGCACCGCTCCCAATTTGTGTAAAAATGTTTCACTGCAGTGTTATTTGGTAGCAGTGGTAATTGGTATAAAATATCTAGGCAGTCAGATGTGTGTGTATAATATACACATACTCTTCATTATATACAGACGCCGGTAGGGCAAAAGAAATAAAATACCTGTTGACAGCAGTAAACGCCGCGTGCCAAGGAAATGTTCCCGTATATCTTATGTTCGCCAGCCCTGCCCACGAATGAAAATGCACAGGACTGAGGTCAGCATGTTTTTCGGCTGCACCTCGAAAACCAAGCGGTACAACTGTTACAGTGGCGTAGCTGGGTAGTTTGGTGCTCGGGGCCAGTAGGCACAATGGGCCTCACCAACACAATTTAAGAACTTAAAAAAAAAATAACATTTTTAATGTTCTTACATTCGACTCAATAATTTAAAGTTTTTGGGCGCATAAAATAAAGTTCTTCGGTTAAAATTTTCAAATGCTCCCCCCCCCCCCCCCCCACTCCCAGTTTGCTGCCCCAGATCGGTCGCAAAAATGTCCCCTCCAGCTAAGAACCTATTGGTGTGAACTCTCTTTTATGTTTTGGTGCGAGCGAATAACTCAATCTTGAAGCGTGTCCGATCATTTTGCATACGTTCTGTATACTTTTGTATAGAACTTCCGCTACCACTGACCCGATGCTCGAAACAGCCAAGTTGAAGTAATCCAAGCTGATACGTAATGCAGTTGTCATTTAGGCCTCTATCTTCATAATTATCCTCAAAGTATAATAAAAGCATGAGTGGGATCTTATTGGTCCATTCACGCACCTAAACGTGACGCTAACCTCCAGTGCTGTAACTTGACTTTTAGCGCCTGGCGCGAGTTTTCGCTGTGACCGCCCCCTAACAAAAATCACGAACTTTAAAATAATCACAATTATTTCTTCAAAATTCTTTTTATTTTATATCATAGGTAATTAATTTAAAACTTTCTATGGCGGAAAATCATTTAATTAATTTAAAACTTTCTATAGCGGAAATCATTTAATTAATTTTAAACTTTCTATGGCGGAAAATCATTTGTTTCCTCATTTAAAATGTTCATGTACCGCCTATTTTATCGCCCAGATTGACTCTGCCACCAAGGGCGGCAGCACCTTTCCCCCCCCCCCCATTCACCCTTCCCCCAAGCTACGCCCCTGCCGCCATTTCTTCTTGATCTTTCATGACTTTTCTTTTTTGTGGATGGTGTTTGTAGGCCAATATCGATTACGTCACTTTCCTTAGACTATACAGCGATTTGTGAATGAGATACTGCAATAATTTGGAAAGAAGTTGTCTTGGTTTAGTGAAAGTATTATTCGGGTATTTGCCCAGAGGAACTGAGGAATACAACAAAAAATAACTCGAGTTACTCGGTGACTCCGTCGAGTTTCGAACAGGCATCTTTACGACATCTCCCAAATGAATTATGACCCTTACCGCTACACCTTTGCGTTTGGGAGGACACGAAATGACGTAATAGCGACTAGGCTACGGGTTGGACGTTCTGGGGATCGAATCCCGCCAGGAACAAGAGATTTTTTGGGCTGCAAAATGTCCGTACCGGACTTGGGTTTCACCCAGTCTCCTAATCAATGGGTACTGAGGTTTTTGCCGGCGGTGAAGCGGCCGGGGCATGATGTCGACAATGCCCTTCCATGTAGCCGAGGTTAATAATAAGTAGAAATGTAATGCTACTCCCACTGTGGCGTATACCAGGGCAGCTTTATGTTGTACCATTTTTCTACCCGTCTTTTCGGTGGACATGGTATTGCGGAACCTGTTGTTGGTTACGGGTAGGACTGATTTACATGGATGGATTGCCGGCTGTTCATACAACCCTTCAACTTTGATGATCAGGGTCAGCGATTTTGAATTGCACGTCCCCGAGCAGAGTTCTCTTAGCTACAATTAAAGAACTCTATTTACAGTGCTGTCCTTAGTGCTACTGAACCCACCTTTAATACAGGGTCAGCTGTTGTGCATGAATTTCATAATTGCAATAAATTGATTAGGCATTCAACTGTGACGTATCCGCACGTTTTCATAAACCTTCATTGCTTTTTTTCAACAGGTTTAATGCTTAACTCTGGGAAGTTAGATTGTCACACTTGTTCTTAAAGTTGTTGGTCCTTCGTAAGCACAGTACTTTGAATGCTGCTGCTCTTAAGACGACATCTTGTGGTGCAGTATTATGCTTCTGACGAATGATCGTCCATAACTGACTGCATCTCCAAGCAAGTGGTTTTGTTTTGCTGAGAGTTGAAAGTTACAGTTGCAGAAGATAATGAAATAACAATCAAAATTTACTCATATATTCAAAAGTGTTGAAGCTAAGTCAGTCATCATTTGTAAAATATTTAATTTAGGATAGAAATTAAATAACAATTAATAGCCGCCTGCTTTTAATAACTGCTAACGGGAGTGAGTTGTTCCATATCAAAGCAAAAATTGCAGGAAATGAAAAAGTTTTAAGCTTACTGATTCGTTACTCTCTGGAAACACAAGAGTAATGGTCCACAACGAAACATTGTTCTTGAATCGTTCCGTATTTCCATGGCCATCAGCATATCAGCACAACCAACGAAAACTGTTCACAATTATGACACTCAAAGCAGCTGGGTGACCTATCAACACGGAAATTGCCTTTCAAAAATTTAAAGGCAGACATTGTCTCGAACCCAGTTATTCGTCTCTAATGTCAAGCCAGCAATATGTTGCATCTAACCCTCAAGCTGTAGGCAATGTAGTGATGAGGGTACAGGCTGGACGACCGTGGGATTTTGGTTTGATTGCTGGCAGGGTAAAGAGTCTGGCTCCTTGTCGAAACATTCCAGACCGGCCCGCCCAGCCTCTCTTCTCGGATGTTAAAATGGCCGGGGTGTGAGGCTGATCACCAACAGCTATCTCGTGCCAACGTACTCTTCTCCGTTTCTTCTAGAGCAAACTTCTGGAGAGATCGAGTCGGAAAAGCATGGAAGTCGTTTGTTCTGGGTTCGCCTCCTAGCCTATACTCTAGCTTAGAGATGCGACTTTAGGAAACCATATGACAGAAACAAGGCAAAAGATGAGCACAAAAACTTCACACTTATAATATAATGTTGGTACAGAATAAGAAAATAAGCCCTACAATATATTCTAATGCCTAAATAAATGTCGGGAGCTTCCGCCACTCACAGAAATTTGACCAGTGTCGTGTATTCCTACTCTACACTAAATACCTACGATTTGTAAATGTAATTCTGTAGGGTACATTATTTCCGTCACAAAAATTGTGTTACCTCTAGCCTAAATTGACGCTTTCACACACAAATACATGGAATCTCCCTTTCTTTCGTTGGTCATTAAGAGGGAGATGTTTAATGAGGAATAGTTTAATCAAGAATAGGATAATCGTGTTTCTTGTGGTTACATCCATGCTTTGCATAGTAGGATTACATCCACAAAGACCCCGTCATTTCGCGTGGAAAACTTCAGTGCGGCTCTTACAAACATTAAAACCCCTTACCTCACTCACATTATTGCACCTGCTGCTGTTCATTTCTGGTAACTAGGAACTTGGAAGGTGTTTAAGGAATGCGGACAAGATGGGGTGTTTATTCGCCTGGCGAAGGTATATGACTCAGCAACTAGTACCTGTTCAAAAGCATTTGTCACTTTTTTTTTAGAGTGAGTGTGCCGGCTCCTAATGTTCTAGCGGACGATATATTCAGGACGGTCACTTTTTGTTCACGTGGGCCACGGATAGCCTAGTCGGTATAGCGACGCGCTACAGGCCGGACGGTCAGGGGATCGAATTACGGTGGGGGCGAGATTTTCCTCCCACGTCTAGACTGGCCCTGGGGCATACCCAGCCTCTACAATGGTTACCGAGTCTCTCAACAGAGGGGCAAAGCGGCCCAGGCGTATGGTTGACCACCAATCCCATCTAGCGCCGAGAAAAGTAGAGCTATACCTCTAATCCCTCTCTGGGCCTTCGAGATCAGTTGTGGGATGAAATTTTTCATTTTTCACTGATATCTCTTTCAATAAAATAGGAACTAGCTTCATACGCTGCCCCTCCCTTTTCATTCGTCTTTCCCCGCTTCCTTTCCCTGCACGTTTCACAATACAGGAACTGCACTGTACGTAAACACCGCACGTCCCTGACTGCAGAAACTCACTTAATCTACGTGCGAAAGACTCTACGCACTCTTCACTTGTTACATCAGCTTAGGCTCGCTAACGTTACCTGCGCCTGAAGCTGGAGAATTTGTGCAGGTAATCCTGCTCTACCTTCGTGGCATAGAGAACGGCATAAGTGTGAAGAGTTAAGCCTAAAGACTGATCTTGCAGCAGTGGGTTGCAATTATTTGGCCAGCATCACTTTAAGAAACCTGTCAGATATTTGAATAGGCACCAGCAGTGTTATTTGGCTGAAAGGAGAGGTACGGGTCTCACAGGCGTGCAATTTGTGTGGTCTAGCGTGTAACATGCATTTCCTGGCTCTCTGAGAGCTTAGAAAACAGTGTGACAGACTGCATAACCTAGAGCAGAAACTCTTGTTGTAGTGTAAGCAGATATAGTCAGTATGCAATAAAAAGTCTTATGTGGTTAACAGCTTTGAGAAATTACTTTTAAAATTTATGGGAAACGGATATCACCTACATAAAGTTCAACTACAAACTACAAGTAATAAATAGGCAATAAACAAGATAGGCAGACTATGTAGAACGTAATATTTTGACTTTTCGCGTAACCATTGCCGTGGAAACGCAACAATGCTTTCTTTGTGTATTGTTGAGCTACATATCACTGCCATAAACATAAAATACTGGGCGTTGAGAAAGAAAGCTTTGAAGGCGAATTTATGTCTCCGACAAAAATTAAACGTAGTTAGGTGTGCCTGTGAAGTGCCCGAAATGTTTGTTCGATTGAAACCAGATCTGGTGTTTCTAGACGAATCTTCACGAAAATCCGCAATATCAAATTTCACGAATATCCATCCAATGGGAGCCGAGCTGATACATACGGAGATACTGATTGATATGACGAAGATACGAGGCGCTTTTCGCGACTGCGCGAAAAGCGCCTAAAACATATGCAATAAAGAAGAGGTTCTTAATTTTTCCAAATATCTAGGAACCACTTCCAAATTCCAGGCGCCCCGAAGGTGACATAAAGCTTCACGCTGAGAACTCACAACTCTGAAGTGACATATAAACGTCACAGTTATTTGGCTCTTTGTGCTCGGTGCATGTGATTTGATACACTTTTTCTATGTAACGAAGAATCTGCAATAATTATGCCAAAAATTCAAGAAATCAATGAATTATGTAGTCGCCCGGGGCGACCGGGCGCACAGGAATTTACATCCCTTTCATAAAGACAACTTAAGGTAGCGATAATCCACGCGAACTTGAGCCCTGATGGCAGTGAGCAGTGCGTGTCACCGTCCCTAAGCTTTATTGCTGGTTAAGGGAACGTACCGAGTCACCTTATCCTTAGCCTGGTCTACATATTGACTCATGTAACATGGCTCTTCTCATTTAAAGTGTCCGAGATGATGTAGTAAGCCAAAGAGACATTGATGTATCTTATGCGTATTGGACCGTGCATCATCTTGATATTTGAATAAAGGTTGACCAACCAGATGAAACTTGCTTTATTATATATTGCTCAACATGTTTCAGACGTTAATACGTCCATCTTCAGGAGCTAGCGAGTACTTGCTAGCTCCTGAAGATGGACGTATTAACGTCTGAAACATGTTGAGCAATATATAATAAAGCAAGTGTCATCTAGTTGGTCAACCTTTATTCAATTATTCAGACATTGATGTATTCGTAAGATTGTGGCGTAATTATTTATGTTGGGTTTAAAAGCAAGTGGCTAGCACATCCGCTCCTTATTCTGAGTTTTCGGGTTCGAGGGCCATTTTTACCGACTGAGCTATTTATTATTTTCTTCTTTTCTTTCAGAAATATCCTGAATTTACCTCAAACCACACAACTGCTTGAAACCACAACTAAACACTGCGTAACCTATAAAGTTGAAAGGCTTCTCAAATAAGTTAATACATGGCAGCGTGTATAAATTCCATATTATTGAACTCTCTAATAGATGAATTTTTATTCGGCGTAATACCCGAACAGTCTGCACACTGTTGTTCACTTGTGACTATAAACATGAAAATGAAAGAGGGTTGATCTATGAGAAGACAGGTAGATGGCTTTAGTTTTGCTCATGTAACGTTTTGCAGTTTATTAGAGAAGAGGAAAGACTTCAGAAGCAACATTCCGCTGACAATTGTACAAACTGGAGCTGACGCAGGAACACAATTTTCGTGCTATACTATTTGTTTCTTTATTTCGAATCTCAAATTTCATATATTGTTTCTTATTTTCGTACTATTAAGTTTTTTTGTAGCAATAATACTCTTTCTCCTCGCAGTGTTGGAACATCGCCATTCTTAAAGCGAGTCGGCGGATTCCATTCGTCATATTTTGAATTAGGGAAGGAAGGGATGTTAGGGACTAAACTAAATGACATAATTGAATTTCACCCTATAACAAGCCATGCAGGTACAGAGGGTGAGCAGAGGTATAGCTCTACTCATTCTTTAACCTTGACACTAATTGGGGTTGGGTGGTCGACCTTACGCCCGATCGCTTTATCCCGGAAAAGAGACCCGGTGCCCATTGTACAGGAGGCTCCGTGGGTCCAAGAAACTTCCTGGACGGTTGCGAAAAATCTCACCTTCACCAGGGTTCAAATCTCGTGCCATTCAGTCGGTAACGAGTCACAATACCAACTACACTATCTTGGCCAACAAATCATAAGTACGCCACACACGTTACATACATTTGAACTCGGCTATAACGACCTCAGTTTGTGCAACACCTTGGCTATAACGTCACACATTCTGTGGCTACAAGTAATTCTCCATAAAGCATGTGTTTTTCTTCCTTGCTTAGTACGACATACGTAAGAGCATTTGTCTCGAATATGAGGAGTTTCAGTTAAGAAGAAGTGGCCCGGTTTCAGAAATATATAAAGGAGCTAATGGGAGCTAATGGCTAAATACCAGTTTCCACCGCTGCATATGTGCAATACGGAGGAGACTGGGATTTTGACTGTTCAAGAACCAGAGCTTTTTATGGCACTGAAGGGTCAAAAACAGTAGGCTATATCGCCATATTGGAAAGAAAAGGCAATGAGTGTCTAGTATGCTCTAGCTGACAGTCTCATGTCTGCGATGTTCATTTACATTCGACTGAGAATGGCATCAATTCCGGAAAAAGACGGCGTTCCAGCCGTATCTACATCTGTTCGAAGTCTGGGAACTTTCCATAGACTAGTCGCAAAACATCGTGAAAGTTGTTGACAACTGAGGTAGAAAATATAATTTTTGACACTGGAAAATTATAACACCCATAAATACTACTCCAATATCAGTTTTTCAGAGAAAATGGTGTTGGACGTTTTCTGTCGCGCCCCACACATCACAAAGGCGCCAGCCCCCGGACGTCGGGTTCTAGGAAGCGCTGTAATTTTGCAGGAAATGTAATCCGTTCATGAAGATCAGGCCAGTGAAAGCTCACCTGATAACCCGCTGGTGTCTGAAAATAGATGTATTACCGAGTAGACTCAAATGGAAAAGAAATTCTTGTTCTTCAAATCACTAAAATTTATTTAGTAAATCCTTTATATTTCAATAGAATTGTTTGACAACAGTGCTGTCAAGAGAATCAGGAAGATATTATCAAAATACTAAAACATTAATTAATATACGTCAAGCACAACTTTTTGTTGTATACGAGGCTACATGTTTCGACCTTTTTAAACTGTCATCATCAGGCCTGATGACTGTTTAAAAAGGTTTAAACTTGTAGCCTTGTATACAATAAATAGTTGTGCTTGATGTATATAAATTAATGTTTTAATATAGTCCTAGCACATCGTGATGTCTTCCATTAAATTAAATTATCAAAATATTGGTAACCAACAACGAGGTGTTAAGCATTAACTTCAGAATTTTCAGCTGTTAAATATGCCTCTCAGCCTTGAAATTTCAGGAACAGACAGCTTTATCCTACTGACACTTGCTCCTTGACAGTAAGGACAGCACAGTTTTCTCCATTTCGGTGACATAATGACCACCAGAAAGGAGCGAGAGACAAACAGCAAGCAGAAGTTGCTGCTGGAACACGACAAAAGGGAATTTTAGAAAACAGGAACAAAACGAGGTTGAGAAAGGAGAAAAGAGAATTTATAGGAAAAGCCGAAACTCTGAAGGAAACTCGGAACAAGCAAGTTAAGCAGGCAAAAGGAATTTTCTTAACATCCGACGTTATTTCAATGGAAAAGAACAAAGACAGAAAGGAATAAAATTTGTGTGACCAAAATGAAACTGATGATTTGACGTGCGCAGGAACTTAAAAATGTGTTGAATAAAGAGAGACCACCTTGATATCACTTGCTTTATTATTTCCTTATTTACTGCTCAACATGTTTCGGATGTTAATACATCCATCCTCAGGAACCTGCGACTTATCTTACGCGTTATTACGTGGGTTGTATTGTTTTGGTTCGATGTGTGTTGGTGTTACATTGTGGTTTGGCTAGGGTGGTGTGGTATCCGTATGCAGGCTGAAACACTACTCTGTAAACTAGTGTTTCAGCCTGCATACGGATACCACACCACCCCAGCCATACCACAACGTAACACCAACACACATCGAACCAAAACAATGCAGCCCATGTAATAACGCATAAGATAAGTCGCAAGCTCCTGAGGATGGATGTATTAACATCCGAAACATGTTGAGCAGTAAATAAGGAAATAATAAAGCAAGTGACATCAAGTTAGTCTCTTTTTATTCAACTATCAAGATGATGCACGATCCAATAAATATAAGATTTAAAAATGTGTGTTTTATGACGACTTTAGAAGAGAAGTGGAATTGTAGTGCGTGAAGAATGTAGGGGGTGGGGTTCGGTTGATTGTTAGACTACTTTTGTGGCATTTATGTTACTACGCCGTAGCTTAGTAAAATAGGTATTTATATTAGTAAAATACCATTATTTGGTTATTCCCGAGACTTGACTTTATTTCTGATTCTAAACCGGTTATTAAGGTAGAGATTCGTGATATATGCTGATATGTACAAAAGCAGACAATGGAAATAGAAAGTCGCGACATATACCTTTATCAGGTTTGTTCTCCAGTTTATGACTACTGGAATCGTTTTCTGATACATTTACGGACATGTTTATTGCGCACTGGAAATTATTTAACAAGTAATTGTCCCGTAATATGTGTTAAACTTAGAGTAACTGAAGGTTAGTGGGATAGGTTGGGCTGCAAGTTTTGCAACACACGTTGGAAGTTATATTTTGTAAAGTGTCATGTTTAAATTTTGTGCTTCACATAACTGGTTAATGATACTAAGAATTTAAATTTTCAATATTCAGGACATGCAGAGCTTGACACAGTGATGCCTCTTCATGTGAATATTGCCACTGGGATTGTAACAAATAAACCGTGAATGTACGGTGAATGCCGATCATACCAGTGCCTATTTTTTTCAGTCCTGACACTATATTTCAATTTCAGTGCAAATTAAAATGGGTTGTTTGGATAGCAGAAATAACAAGCTTGTTAACAGGATGTGTTGCACCGAGTTCTCGGTAAGGTGGCCGTTCAGTAACGTGATTTTATTTCGTGGCCTTCATTCCCTTATTCTACACTCCTGTTAGTATCTAAGGGTAACATGACAACAATATGTACCTACATATTTTTGTAACAATGCCTTTGTTATGTGCTTTAGTGGCCATAGCACATAATGTACAATTATGCCGGCCATTCCTTCTCACAGCAACACGAATCTCGACACGCCAACAAGGAATTCTACCTTCTCTTCCTCACAATTCTGCGTATAACTGCATGCAGAAAATTTCCTGACAGGCTGGTAGAACCACTCTTCAATAAATCCTCAAATTTTTATGCAACCACGAATACGGTTAGACGGGGTGGCCTAAGATACGAAGAGCAGTTAAGGAGACAATGAATAAGTTGCGTACAGCCGACAAGGGGTGTGTCCTCTAAATTATGATTTTATTGTTGGGCTAACAACTCGTCAGGGGAAAAAAAAGACATTTTATGAGATGTTACGCACAACATCGGAATTGGACAGGCTCTTTGGAAAGACTTAGGCAAGGTAAACTGGACAAGAGATTTGGAAATTAGAATATTAGGAGACTCTGAAATCAGTTGCAACAAAACATCAAGTTATAAGATAGATTTAATAGGACCACAGGAGGTCAGAGGAGGGAAGAGTGGCATTGCACCAGATAACAGTTATGTATTATTGCTTTGGGACATGTGCATGAGATTTCTGTATAAATAGACAGGGTACTACTTGCCCCGTACCTAAGAAATCTTGTTAGCATTTAAGAGAGTAATTTTTTTATCAATAGAATGTTATATACAGTTCTAAGTGTTTTCTGGTGTAATACATTCACAAAGCACTTACCACCAGATGCGGATAAAAACAGCATCTATCAAGAGATACAATAGATGTTTAGGTAAATCTCAAAGTAGCACAAACAAAGATTTTGCCAGAATGCTTCAAAAATTCTTCGCCACAAAATTAGAGAAGGAAGATATTTTAAATCGATAATTGGGAACGAACAGTGGCTTGAAACGAGATAAGATGTAGATGTTAATGTAGTGAAATTTATCGCATCCAAAAACCTAATTAACAAGAGCAAAATGTGATCCCATTCAAAAATTCAATTTTATTTGGTATCAGATGATTCAGATGACTTCACTGTGAAAATTTTCCTTAGAACATTTAAAAATCAATGAGTAAAACTTATGTGGAATAATACAGTCGGACTGAGCCAAAGATTTGTAAGTTATGTAGAGTATCACGTTCCAATGGGAGACAGGCTTGTAGCTTCTTTGGACAACTTGGATGAGAACTTGACATCAAGCAAGTTCAGGCAAAGTTAGTCTACCCTATTATACCCTCCATCTGATTAAGGGTGTTCCTATCTTAGATCAAAGGTAGCAAGTTAAGTGCAGTTGTTATAGGATCCGAAACAAACGAGGGCAGCTAACCCGATCAATGAAAGACGTAAAACTATCAGAAGTTTCAGAAGTGTGGAACAGAAATGGTGGAAATATCTCGAAGACGTAATTCATGACCTTGCATTCAAGAGAGACAAGACAGGCAATATAGGTATCAAGTAAAACTGAGGCGCTTTCGTGCAACCGTTGTTGCTGTGGGAAAGCAATGAGTATTGCACAACCTGATTGTGTATATTTGCAGCCTTAGATGTCCAGCATGAAAGGCGGATGCGCCATATTATCATCTGTGGGCTGCCCCGCTCTACAAAATATTTCCACATTTTCTCATAAACGGCACGATTGTCGAAAAGAATCACTGAACACAAAATGTGTGTTTTGATTTTCTCTACAACTTTTGTCTGAAACATTTTTCATTCTAAGGAGAACTGAGCGAGATATGATAAAAATGTATGTTGGTCTTCATGTTAAGTATTGAAATTTCGATTTTCTCGGCACACTTGCGAAAAATCATGAAATATCAAATTTCATGAAAGTTCTTCCAGTGGGATCCGAGTTCTTCCATGCGGACGGACAGATAGACAAGCATGACGAAGCTAATAGTCGCTTTTCGCAGTTTTGCGACCTCGTCTAAAAACAATAATATTAGCAGCTTTACAAGGGATAGCAACCGGCTAGCGGATTCCCCCAGTAAACTGATCAGGTGGAAAAAATACTTCCCTCAGTTACTGAATGTGCGTGAGTTTAGTGATATTAAACACACAGCTGAGCCACCAGCATCTGAGCCAAGCGTTTTTGATAGTGTTATGGCTGTTGGTGTGATTAAGGAATAAAATGAACAGACATTAATCCAATACCGGTATAATTGATTAAACGGAAGGTAAAAGTGAACTTTCTGAAATTGTTATAGATATTTAATTCTGTTCCCGGCGAAGAAAATATTCATCAACGGTGAAAAAGGAAGGAAAAAAATAGAGAGATTCACGTCTTCCAGAACGTGACGCTGTGTCGTTAGGCGAGTAGTTTCCGACGTTTCGAAGTATTATTTTTAGGGTCAAGCAGTCCAAGAACTACTTTACTGGATGACCCTGAAAACGAAGGCTCTTCTATCTTCCGAAACGTCGGGAACTGCCCAATGACACAGCATGACAAGCAAGAAGACTTGAAACTTCATCCAATACGGCACTGAGAGCCTCAAATCTAGCATAGTTTAACAGCTTGGGAATTACTCTTGCAAATGGAAACTACAATCACGAATAACCTAGGAACATTTACTTAGGGCACTGCTTGCTGCGGTTCACTTCAGAATCTTTTGTCTCATAGTCTGTTGTATTAAAACAGGAAGAAGCGGGGGGTTAAAAACCTACAGTTCTTGAAGATGTGTTAATGAGAGAAACTCGGCCTCACACACACCCAGAAATACAAAATAGACGTGTTTATTTTGGGTTTCACTGCCATAAAAATGTTAAGTGTTACTACGTTCAGGAGGTACGTACTAATTTGATCGTCAGGGTGGGAAGATGACGGCAATACTTTCCTCCGAAAGGCCGGAACTTTCAGCCACTGCACTGTGCACGAAAACAAGAGAGAACAATCATACTTGAGAGCCGAGCACTTCAGTTGCGTTGTAAGTGGCAGACCTGCGCGGTCGCTGGTTGAGCATGCTGCTTCCATTAAAACCAACCGATATGTGCTTGAGCATTACGATGACTTGGTTTGTTCACACCTGCGGAAAAATATGACGTGACTGGGTGTAACAGGACACATCGCGCCAAACTTTATATTCTGCCCTGTAACAAAAGTGCACCCTTGTGTTACAGGCACTGAGGCTCTGTACAGGCCGTACGGCCCATAGATGGAGTAGAGGTATAGCTGTACTGTACAGGCACTGAGGCTCTGTACAGGCCGTAAGGCCCATAGATGGAGTAGAGGTATAGCTCTACTGTACAGGCAC
>Ga0136643_10010118_pt1 | contig 13909 bp, 6 predicted proteins | sample TergutLab28metaG_FD_96883 | JGI IMG/M metagenome (GOLD analysis project Ga0136643, IMG submission 96883) | Labiotermes labralis P1 segment gut microbial communities from Petit-Saut dam, French Guiana - Lab288 P1 (version 3) (version 3) | ecosystem: Host-associated > Arthropoda: Insects >...
AATATGAAATTAATTTCATATAATTTAACGCAACTAACAGGTACTGTTTCATATGCTAGACTAGCAGATGATATTAACAGAATCTCAACCACAGGGGAAAAATCATCTGTTATATAAAGGCCATGATATGTATATATATATATATATATATACAATTTGGGAATAGAATTCAAGACACATACAAATATGTTGTTACTGTATTAGCACATGGCTTTTACAGTAGTTGCTACCGTTGATATTGGCAAGAATGTGGAGGAAATTGCATGTCTTTTGGTAATGACATGTATGCTGTAGGATCACGGAAGGGTTACTGAATTGATTGTTTGTTTTCAGATGTGACTTTTCATTTCTTGTGTCTGAGCTACCTGTTACCTTCAACCTTCATATTCTTAGTCCTCTACATTGAAGATGGAGGTAACATGTTACCCAAAATGCTGTACCCATCTTTTGATTTGTGGGCTTCAAATGCTCAAAAATATAGGTCCAACCTTAATAGTGATCACTGTGAACACCACTTACCGTATGTTGTTAATACAAGCCATAATTATGGCCTGTTAATATTTCTTTTGCACAGTGATTTGTCCAGCTCTTCTTATGCTAGTTTTGGACATTACCAGGGGCCTTGCATGTCAATTGTGAGCCATAATTATTTAGGTCTACATACCATAGGTTATTCATAATTATAAACAAATTTAAATTTATAATGAATAATGTGTTTAAGAAGGACCACTTCTGTGTATATCTTCAGCAGTGACACAAGAAGGGACATTACTATTACAAGTTGGTTAAAAGAAATTTATGTGATGACCCTGAATAAAATTTTTCAGCCAGGTAGTGGAAGATCTCTAGAAGAGAGGAAAGAGCTGGCAAGAAACTGAGCAAGGGTTGATGGGAAGAAAGAAGAAACTGCATCGACTGAAATGAAATGTAAACAATGCTGGAAGATGAAGAAGACATTTAACCCTACATAATTGAATGGGATGAGACCCTTACCTGTTGGTACAAATAGCAATGTGTTTATTGTGACAGAATGCCATACCTTGAGTGTCTTCTAGAGCAGTGTTTCAGTGTCATTTCTTTACATTGCACATCAGTACTTAAAGGCTGACACTGAAACATGTCCTAACATATTTACATACTGCTGTGCAGCTCATTTTATATTTGTCAGGTCAGAAATGTATGCATTACATGACTTTATTTAATTAGCTCAAAAATCATAATACTATTTTAAATTTGACATTCAGAGGACCGTGAATTGTGATATATTCATATAATAAAAGCCAACGAGATGCATTATTTCTCTAATTTATTTTGGTAAAGAACTCTACATGTTTCAGACAAATTTACTGTCCATCATCAGGAGTCTTAATACTGTAGTAACAGCAAATGGTACTTGTCATGCTAGTTATGTGGACTGTCTGCTAGTGAGGTCACGATGACCTCACTAGCAGACAGTCCACATAATTAGCATGACAAATACCTCTTGCCAGGTATACAATTTTAAGACTCCTGATGATGGACAGTAAATCTGTCTGAAACATGTAGAGTTCTTTACCAAAATAAATTAGAGAAATAATGCATCTGATTGGCTTTTATTATAAGACTATTTTTAAAATGTTTTAGCTTAAAATATACACTATGTTCCTCCCTGCTAAGTTTTTTCCAAAATATTTTTCTTTCCCATTAGTACATGGCTAGTTATGGTGCAGTTGTGTACAGCCCACTTCACAGGTCTCTGTGCATTCCAGCTGTTTTTCTCTAATTTAAACAAACTGAAATTTTTGGATGGTTTTTCTTACAAGTCATCTGTATTATATCTAAAGGCAGTCTTATTCAGCATTTCCTCAGTTATATGCAGAAAGAAAGGCAGAACGATTTTAGTAGCTGTTTTATAAGGATGTGAATGGGCCTTTTAGGCAAAAGAACCAAATATTGATTTATCAAAAATTAAAAGACACACAACAACTCAGAAGGCAGGATTGTGAGTGCTAAGATTTGAAACACAAAGAAGTCTAAAGAGGCTGTGTTAGTCCAAGCCTGGAAGATGGTGGAAGGGATTTTCTTTGTTGCTTTTCAGTACTGTTATTTGTCACATTGTGTGAATTGCTTTCTGATGTAATGAGAAGCAATCGCATCCCTGCGAAGCGCTTATTAGAACTACTTGGCTAACCCATTCATCTGTACGTATGTAAGAAGTGGAGAACTGTTGAAGGGAAGGGATTTTTATGACATTTGATATTGGGTATTTCATTATTCTCAAGTTTATAGAATATGAAATCACAGCAATGGTTGTAAGAGAAGTTTCATACCATGCCATGTGAAAGGCAACAATGCAGTGACTGTGATTAGATTACATTCAAATCACATTTCTTTTATCTTTTAATATAGTGCCCTGTTAGAGTTTGTGGTCCTTGACTGGAACATACAGCCATCAGACATTTGAATACATTCTTGGGTTAGGATATTATTTTTATTATATCAGTATGGGCAACCGGATCCCATGCTGCAGGAAACTATTTTAGCATCATTTTACTGTTCCCTTTCAAGAACTATGGAATGAAATTTGGCAGGGACAATGTGAAGAGCTTGGAAAGGAAGGTCTGTAGTTAAATCTTGTCCATGAGAAATTCCTTATGGACTACCTTGGGATTAACTATGTGCTCCGAAGTATGGAGCCGGCGTCTAAAACCATGAACTATGAGACCGGCAAATGCTCGATAAATAAATAAATACAATTACACGTTCAGATTATAATTTCAGCAAGATATGTTGACTACACTGTAGACCACAATAAGGTTCATTTCCCTCTCTGCTCATCGCGTAGGAGAGGGAGGTACACTAGCTGGTCAGATGGCTGGAACGAAGTCCTCAGGGTCGCCAGGTGAGGTTCAGTGTAAGTGAAAGCGAGTGAAGTTGGTACAGGCAGCCCACGGTTGAGTGTCGTGCTATTTGGACAAATTTGACTGCTTCGCAAAGTGACAGTGGTAAGTAATACGTAAGTTGTTACTGCAGTACGTATTTATTTCGTCCTTTGCAGAGATCATAACCCAGAACACCGCCTCCTGAAATATGATGTTGTATTTACTAACATTTCTTCAGGGTTACGAAGATTGAGGCAGTAGATTCTTCGGAAGTGTTGGTAAAATTCTGCCAGACTTTACAGTGTCACATTGAAAATATACTGTTTTTCATAGACGACGCCGTATGGAATGAGAACCACCAATCTTAGAAAACGTTCATGAGTTTTTAACTCACCAGTTACGCAACGAATGTTTCATTTTACAGAAACCATCAACAGTAATATTCTACATCAAAAGGCAGGTTTAGCTGAGAGTATGAAATTACAGTGGATCTAGAATTAGGGTGTGACTGTGCGGAGTGGATTTATCTAGCTCGGGTTAAGGGCCAGTGGTGTGTAATTTTGAACCAGGTAGTATGTACATTCCGGAGACTCCTTAAATAAATGAGTGATTAATATATCTCGAAATGGATCCTGTTTTGTGGAGTTAGGTAATTGCTTGAAAAATAACTTGCCTATAGCACCCCAGTTATGGGACAGGGAGTTTCAAGACTCACGAATAATACACAGGGTTCATTTTGGATATTAAAATAATTATTCATAAAGTTGGTTTTTGAATCCGAGACGTCCTATTACAGGTTCGCCTCCAGGATGATACTTGAACACGTGGTACTTTCAGGCTATTCATGATTTCTAACGGGATGCTGCAAGGAGGTAGAAAGCTACAACAGGTAAGTTACACAATTGTAAGGTGTTCATTAAGTTATATGAATAAATTGTGTTGGGTTCTTTACACGCGTGTGACTACATGGATAGAAATTACAGCTCAAGATTCTAAAACGATTCAACCGTGTTGTGTGTATATAAACAATAGGTGCAGGTATTAGTCAATAACACAACAATGTATGTTTCTAAACATTTTTAATAAAGGATGATAGTTACTACATGTTTCGGCCTATTACGGCCATCATCAGGTATTCATCCGAAAGTATGGTGGTAATGCTTTAGAGGACTGATGTGGTTATGTCACGATGGTGAGATCTGATCTAACCACATCAATCCTATAAAGCACTACCACCATACTTTCGGATGAATACCTGATGATGGCCTAATAGGCCGAAACATGTAGTAACTATCATCCTTTATTAAACATCTTTAGAAACATAAATTGTTGTGTTATTGACTAATACCTGCACCTATTGGTTACAACTCAAGAATTATACAGTCTGTGCTGTTATTTAACGACGCTGTCAATCGCATAAATTTCCATTTCTTCTGGAAATTGTATAATGTAATTTACCCTGGTTTTTATCTCTTAAAATACAAATCAGGTTAACCGTAGAATGTTTCGTGATTGTTTGCCTACACAATTTTTACGTGTCTGGGGTCATAACTTTAAAATTTATTGCCAACAAACCTAAAATATCACCGCAATTATCATCACAGCCGAAATTTTTGGAGGAAAGTGCGCTAGTGCCACTTTGTCCACCACAAATCCGTCATGGAATTGTCTGGTATCGAACTTGAGCGTCCGCAACGAGACGTCCGTGGCCTATCGCATGCCTTGTTTTAATTCTGCCGTTATGTTAGTACCAACTCCCCGGTCAAAAAAAGTTAATAATCGGAACTATGGCTAATGAAACTCCTGGCGAAAGTAGTATTTGTCGTTTCTTGCCACACTGAAAGGCCCATTACCAGAAGGCAGATTTAGGACTATACGTAATCTAATCACAATGTCGTATTGTTATGAAAGATGAAGAGAAATGTGGAAGGAAGCGGTCTTTGCTTACTTCAGGTAAACCTACTCTTACAGAATAGGTGTGGAGGGGAGTTACGAAACCACGTACATTTGAGCTAACGAAAAGAGGCCGACAATCGACGTAAGACTGCGAAGCGCTACACCCACAAGACAATTGTTTATGTACGCGTCGTAGCATCTTGTCAGCGGCTGTAGACTTCGTGATTGAGTGACCTTCCGACCTCGTATAGACCTATTCTGAACTATGTACTTTGTGTTGAGTTGAGACGTCAGAGACATGCAACGAGTTTGTGAATGTTTCGCTGTCAGGGAAGTGTGAAATATTGGGAGTTGCACCTGGGGATCTTCTTCAGTCAGGTTAGTTCCACAGAGAAGGGCCGTGCCTAACCGAGAACATGATTTTGTTTACAGTGTCTTACGTAGCAGCTCTGAGCGCGTAGAACAACCCGTGTCGCTGCTATTGGCTGAGTAATTTAAAGGCTTCAGTACTTTAGTGTATTTGCGACAACTACCGTATATCTTAAGTGCAGAAGACGTCAGGAAGGTATAACATAGATTCACAGAATTCCTAAAGTAATTTGTAGTGTGAAACACCATAAACCATAATCTTAGTAATTAACCAACTTAATGCACAAATTCTTGTTTCATAATAAGTTTATTATATGCCTCTACATGTTTCGAGCACTATGTGCTCATCATCAGGAGGTCAGAATTGTATTATACAGCATCTGGTATCATCACACTGAAACAAGTGAGTGGTCTAAAATTGCTAAAATACAATTCTATAAATATGAGCACATGTAGTAAAATTCATACATAAATTTTACTATTTGTGCTCATATTTATAGAATTGTATTTTAGTAATTTTAGATCACTCACTTGTTTCAGTGTGATGATACCAGATGCTGTATAATACAATTTTGACCTCCTGGTGATGAGCACATAGTGCTCGAAACATGTAGAGGCATATAATAAACTTATTATGAAACAAGAATTTGTGCATTAAGTTGGTTAATTACTAAGATTATACTGAGATGCACGGTCAGCAAAACATAAAAAAAAAACCATAAACCATAATTTTGTTTTATATGTATATGAAACTTGGTCTCTCACGTCAAGGGAAAGACATAGGCTGACGTCTGGGGAAAGTATCTGAAACTAACAGGCAGGAAATAACAGGAGGCCGGAGAAATTTGCACGTTGATGAGTTTCGGGATACATTCTGCCCACCAAATGTTATTCTGATGTTGAAACCACAGGAGGATAAGAAGGGCGGAACGTGCGGTGTGCGTGGAGGATAAGAGAATCGATGGGCAAATCTGAGTGAATGAGGTCACTTGGAAGACTTAGCTGGAGACAGGCGAGTAATATTACAATGGGGTGTCAAGAAATAGAATTTGTCGTTTCGGACTGGATGTATCGGATTCGGAGTAGGGACAACGGTTGGGCACTTGGGAACACGGTAATGAAACTTCGGTTCCCATTTAATGCAGGGTATTTCTTCACTAAGAAACTGTTGGTTTCTGAAGGAGGATTCTGTTCCATTGGCGTAGCTAGGCCTTTGGCGCCGGTACAACTAACCACAAGGGCCTCCTATAACATAAGTTATGTATTTAAATAAAATAAAAATCATCTATTGAATTTCCTTCCGTTTGCTTCAGTGATTTAAAAAACTTTAAGACCAGAAAAAATATATTTTTTTATTTTAAATATTCATTTTGGCGCCAATTTTGCTGCTGTTGTAACTGCCCCTCGGGACGCCAGTGCCACTGTCCTTCCCTCCGCTCCCGTCTACCGTAGCTCTGTTCTGCTACATGGAGCCAGATTCATTATCAACGTCAAATTGAGCAAGGTGGTTCAATTACAAGTGTTTCTGACTTATAATTTTTCAGGCGCCTATTTCGAATATCTGCCGGGATAGCCACTATCCTGACGGAAGTTCAGACCCTCTAGGCAATGCCAGGAGAGTATAAATTAGGCCTGTCCACATTCTTTCAAATTCGTTATCCACTGACCTGCACCATAAGCTTGTGGTCTTGTGCAAAGACAGCGTCCATATGAAAGCAAGATTGTGTGTAAAGATGAACTATGGCACTAGAGATCTTGAAACTTTAGATTATGTCACAACAGAACAGGATAATTAATAAGATGGCTCTGAAGGAGATTTAATCACTTGATTTAGAGCAGTGGTTTGCAGACTGTGTTCCGCGGAACCCAGCGTTTTCGCGGTTCCTAAATTACAGTTTCTTTTATAGAAGTTCGAAATATGATATTGGTAATTTTTGCAATTTTTATTTTCGTTTCCACCTTTGTGTGCACAATCGGCACTGATTTTAGTTTCAGTGTAAATTGCCAATAATAATAATATATTTCATAAATGTTATTAAATGTTTTATTTATTTAAATAAAATGTATGTTTTAAAAAATATTACATTTTTGCGTCCAAACGTTACTTTTTTACTTTAGAATTGTTTTAAGAAAATTCAGATTTGGTAACAAAGGTTCGACAGGTATTAAGAATTTGAAGTCTGGTTGTTTACAGTTTTAAGGAGCAGATGTTACAGGACATTGTTAAGAATCTTTCTGTTGATTATTTCCGGATTGCAAATTCTGTCCGGCGACCGGCTCTCGTGACTGATGGGATTCGGTTTTTCCATTATTTCCGCCAAAAAAGTTCCAGAATTACATCTTCAATTAGACCAAAACTCTTTTTTCCACGTCCTTTGAAATTATGTATTTCCTAACTGGGCTACTGTCCGCTTCTCTGAATTGACAAAAAGAAGAGGGAAGCCAGATTGCACGTACTGAGAGTGATATTTCAGTTTTAAAGACATTGTTCCCTCGTATTTGTTACGCACAGCACAGCGTTTCGAAAACTCGGTCCGTAGTTCAGGTTATCCCTCTCGACCAGTGGCTCCCAACTTCCATAAATTGTACCCTTCATGTTAGCAAAATGTTTCTAATTAATACAGTTGCTATTATTACAAATTAATATAGTTGCTGTTATTTCAAATTTATGTTTTGTAACTGTAAATAAATTGCCCAATAATGTATGTAGGTGCCTTTTCCCGTCATTATTAATTTTTTTTCGCGTACCCCAAAATGTCCTGGTTCGCACCCCTGGGGTTACCCATACCCCAGTTTGTGAATCACTGCTCTAGACGATCCATGTAACCAGGGGTGCAAAAATCCCTGGGGACTAATTTTTAACGGTGGTTCCGAATATATTCGTCGTATTAATTGCATTATTCTCTTTATGTAGATATTCGTCAGTTTATATACTCTGAGCTGAAACATTAGACAACAGTGATATTCACGGGTAATTCCAGAATTTTTGGTTCTGTATACGGAACTTTCTTCTTATCACCACAGTGGCGTCTAGAGTTTGAAAGTAGACCCTAGGCCTTTAAGAGATGTGTGGACGCCTGCATGTGACCAGATTCAGTTTTAGTAATTTTGTGCTTTCAAGGGAGTTAAGACTTTTGATGATGTCCAGAAATTAAAAATTATTGCCCGAGGTCTTCCACATAAACATTCTTCAAGAAAATACATTGAGCCTTACATGCACGACCCCTCTGTGTTACAGTGTCGAGATGCTGGCGCCGTGCCGGCGGGTGTGGCGCCTCTGGCCGATGCTACTGTCTATCTCGGCGCTTTCCTTAGTTTTACTGTGGCGAAGTCGTGATGAAGATGATAGGACGCCGGGTGAAACAGACAGAGATGACTGGGTGGCAGTCAGGTAAGAACGTTGAAACAGACAGATATGACTGGGTGGCATTCAAGTAAGAACATTGAAACCGACAGAGATGACTGGGTGGCAGTCAGGTAAGAACGTTGAAACAGACAGAGATGACTGGGTGGCAGTCAGGTAAGAACATTGAAACAGACAGAGATGACTGGGTGGCAGTCAGGTAAGAACATTGAAACAGACAGATATGACTGGGTGGCATTCAAGTAAGAACATTGAAACCGACAGAGATGGCTGGGTGGCAGTCAGGTAAGTACATTGCTTGATCAGAAATGCAAGGACGATTGAAAGGTGGTCAGTCAAGTTCTGTGCATAACTAAAGATGCAGAGACGACTGGTCCAAGACGTCCAAGGATGGACATCTTGACTCTTGTACACAGGGCCGACACATCGTCCCGAGACTTCGGGAACAAACTACTGATTGACGCTGCGCATTATCCTAGGAGATCGGAGACATATATTGCAGTATAGGCTCAGGGATTCTCTCGGGTATGTTCACCGTGAGATACACTGTCATGTGACAGTAGGTGCCAAGAGTTTGCACGAAGTTAGTGCGCGTTTTTGATCTGTGTGCGGAATGGTGGCAAGCAGTTCCTCGAGGTGTATTTGGTGCTTCTTTTTTCCAGTTGGAAACGGATAAAAGTTGTTGTGCCTATAACAATAATGACGTGTTTTTAAACACGTCATCACTTCGTCATAACCAACCCCCCGAAGCAAGTACTCAGGCTGTAGACAAGAGATATTACTCTGCGAAGACGTTTCTTGCTCTCTTGCTTTTATTTACTTATTCATTACACTTTTTTTATTAATTTATTCAATAATTCAACCGTACCAATTTATTTCGGGGACCGCGGTAGCACAGTGGTTAAGGTGTTGCGCTTCAAATCAAAAGGTCGCTGGTTCGATTCCAGATGGTGTCATTAGAATTTTTCATTGACATAATCCTTCCGGCCGCACTATGGCCCTGGGGCACACTCAGCCTCTAACAGAAATGAGTACCGGGAATATTGCTTGGTGGTAAAAATGGCTGATGCGTGAGGCTGACAACCTTACCATCATTCTGGGCCATTGTCACGTAATCTGGGAACCTTAAATTCCTGCAACCCTCTTGGGATCTCGGGCCTGTAATGGGACTGATTTACCTCTACCTTACATAGTTTATTTATTCGTTATTCGTTGTCGTGTTTTTCTTTCTGTGAACCACTACTGAATTGTTTTCATTCGCTTATTTTTTTTTTGTGGGGGTGCACAATAAACAGTACGTAACACCTGAATAAAAAAGTACTGTTTGCGATGTGCTCTGACTAAGAGCGGCTTTGTTAGTGTTGTGGAAGTAAAGAAGAAAATAATTTGTGGACGACGAGAAGTCCTGTAGGGAAAGCAGGAAATTTGTTACCAGCCACGATCAGTCTGCGACGTGATATTTCAGACTGGCTGATCTGTGGGGTTTCTGGACGCGAATTGTTGTTTGCCAAGGGCGCGAAGACCTAGTCGGCAAACTGTCTGCCAACACAGTTTACCGACAGTAATGATGGGTGTACAGTGTTACTTAAATGTACTGTTGCTGGGAAATGTACTTATGTAATGTCACGGAGCTGGAACGACACTCTGTATGTAAAATGTGAATAATACAGGAACCAAATACGTTAGAATTATGAAACAAATTGCATTTTGAAGAGAAAAAGAAACGGAGAGTATATACCACGTTTAAAATATTCAGTACCTATATTTGTTGAATGAATATATAAAATACAACTTTAGAGGTTAGCAGTGCGGTACGACCCCTATAGGGGGGTCGTACCGCACTGTACTGAATATTTTAAACGTGGTATATACTGTCCGTTTTTTTCTCTTCAAAATGCAATTTGTTTCATAATTCTAACATACTTAGTTCCTGTATTATTTACATATTATATACAGGGTGTGCTAAAAATAAAAAAATAATTCCGGCGCCAAAAGGTTAATAAAAGTGGCATGGCACAACTGGACGACATAAACTCGCGTCTGCCCCCGTTTTGTTCCCCGTTTACCCGGTTGACAGTCGGCAGTCAGCGTTGCCTTACATTATTAGGAACATTAGAGTTCACCTTTAGTTGAATACAAACAGTGCAGACACTGCAGTCCCTTTCTTTTCTTTCGTTAAAGATGCGTTACAAAAAAAGAGTATGTGCTGAAGTTTTTAATATTAATATTTTAAGTTCTGAAATTAATCTAAATACTTTTTACAAATTTAGTTCCCCGCTCACAGAAAACACATTCCGTCTCCATTATAAAGGCAAACTTTTGGTGATGAATAGATTAGTAGGTTGTTTGTTGAAAACGCAGCTGTGGCAGTATCCTTTGTGCTTTGTCTAATAATACGTGTAGAACTAACTAACTAACTAACTAACTAACTAACTAACTAACTAACTAACTAACCCCATGTAACAAACTCCTTCCTGAGAAGCCAAAAGTTTCTCAGCCATTCAAGAAATACCCCGCATTTTATGGAAACCGAAGGTTCATTACGGCATTCACAAGCGCCAGCCACCTGTCCCTATCCTGAGCCAGATCAATCCAGTCCATGCCTCCCTGTCCCACTTTTTGAACGTCCATTTTATTATTATCATTTCATCTACGCCTAGGTCTTGCAAGTGGCCTCTTTCCCTCAGGTTTTGTTTACAAAACCGTGTATGCACCTCTCCTGTCTCCACATACGTGCCACATGCCCCGCCCCTCTTATTCTTCTTGATTTGATCGCCCGAAAAACAAATATGTATAATTTTATATTTATTTTATAGATTTTCATGATTGCAGAACGAGAAACTGGAAGGAGTCAGGTTTGAAATGCTTATAAATATACACCGGTACAATCGAATATGAAATATGTCAAACTGATTTGTACTTTCTGGAGCATCCTGTTAATGCAGTTAATCTTTATATATTGGATATGATTTTTTTTGGTTCAAATAGCTGCTACTTTTATCACTTGATTGAGCCAGTTCACCTTCTCCCATCCTATTGAATGAAATACATATCAGTATTATTCTACCATGCAAGACCGATTTTCTCAAATCATCTGTCTTCTCAGACTATCCAACGGGACTTCCCTGTACAGGCCGTATCTGTCACGTGTTCCACACTTTCCGTCGTCTCATAATCCTTAAAGCAGATCACCTTAATCCTATTTGAATTTCTGATGATTGCTTGAAATGTTGCGTGTGAGCCCTGGTAAGTGAAATTTATGAAGGACAGCGAGTTGGAGGGTTTGGACGATAGGAAGGATGGAGCTGATTTCTGGCAAGGGCAGATATTCGTCTTTCCTCTCCAGCATCCTGACCAGCCTAGAGGCACATCTAGCCATCTATCGAATCGGTTCCAGGGACCATTCATGGTGGTAAGGCGGCTGGAGACTGAAGCAGACCACTTTTGTCTAGTGCTGAAGTTAAAAATGCGTAGAGCTTTTTCTGCTGAAACACACTGAAAGACGAAAGAATTGACATGCCAAAATTCCACAGCTGTGAGTGTTTCATGGTTCGCCGCACCATTGACCTGTCCATGCTCGTCCATTGGCTTGAAGAAGAATTCAAGAATGCGCCATCTATTCGAACTAGTGTTAATTCTTCTGTAGTAGGTGTCTGCTTGCAGAGGCGGAACTGGAATCAACCTCGAGTAAGAGGTTTATTCTTTCTGTTGCACAGCAAGGTCATTTTAATTACAAGAGAAGTTTGTTTTTGTTGTAAGCTTGTTAATCTTAACGCGGTTGGTGACACCAGCTGTTTATAACTGTTATGGCAATCATATGTACGACCCGATTAGCTTTAAAAATCTCCGCATTTTTTCCCAGTGCGTGTGTGATTTGTTTCTTACGATTTCCAGAAAATACTGCTACCATTTTCCTGACATTTTTTCACCGGAGACGCGGTGGTATCCTTTGAGGTGGGAAAGGATTTTTTAAAATTACTTGCGTGAAATTCCTGCCTCAAATGTTATGGGAGCAGTGTTCTATTTGGATACGTCTGATGTTTGTGTTATCAGTTGATGTGATGTGACACAACGCTGTCTGAAGCACGCTCGGATCGTCTAATAACAGTATTAATAGCGAATAATGAATTTGAAAGGAAGTAGTCGTTGCTCAGTTTGGAGTACTCTCTGGCATTGTCGTGGATAGACAGGTGAAAACCGCGAGAAAACCTCAGTCCAAATTGTTGGTCTTCCTACGGGGATTTGAACCTGACATCGCCCGAAGACAAGTCAGAAACTTTACCATTTTTCGATTTATTATTATTATTATTATTATTATTATGGTGACATCATCATCATCATAGTCGCACGCACATTAAGAGCCGATCCCAAGGCTGCGTGAAAGGAAACGAGGTCCATGAACTTCCTGTGTTTTTGTCTTGCTGTGGTCACTGACATTAAAATCTCTGTTCTCGTGTTCTGTGAAAACAACGGACAGTCGCGCCACTTTCCGTCATAGAGGGGAATGGCGGGCACTGATGGGCACATTGCAAAGAGGTTACTGGCCTGATACCCACCGACATGGGACACTCATGCCTCTTGATAGGCCCAACTTCGGGCGAAGAGTGCAGTTATTCATGACCAAATGACTAAGTGACTGTGTAACCATCTCACGAACTCGGTACACCCTGTTCTTTGATAGTTCAGTCCACTTTGCAACTTGACACTCTCTTTCCCGTGTCTCTCGCATTCGTTCTCTTTCAGATTCATTTTATAGGCCCTTCTTGTTTTCCTCATGCTGTGTAAATATTCTGCTCATTTCACCTATTTACACATATTTTGCGTGGATATACGTATTATTTATTTGTTTGCCGTATTTATTTATTTATGTATCTATCGTTAATTTAACGCCTGTGTCAGATGGTATTCCGTTGAAGGTTAGAATAATTTGTGCATAATAATTTTGAAATGATTTGGAAGGAAGCGGCTATGACCCAACTTGATATTATCCCGGTGCGAATGCAGGAACGCAGAAAAACCAGCCAGAATAGTCGGTGTCTGAGCCAAGATTCGAAATGCTGACCTCCACAATACAAATTAGAAACTGAGTGGCATTTAGTCCGTAGGTACATAAGAAATGTGTTTCATGATGTTAGTGCTCATTTTGTACAAAATTCCAGTCAAAAGTTATGGTAAAAATGTGACTGACTTTCGGCCGGTGTTTATTGGTGAACGCTCATAACGTAGCCAAGATTGTATGATCTCACAGTAGGTGCCCTGTCAATTGTGCTAGTTACGATCGCGGGAGCAAAAGGCGACACCTGTGAATGGAATGCGCAACTTCTTGCAGTACTATGGCATTCCGCTTCTTTATTGCATGAATGTAACTATAGAAATAATATTTTGTCACCGTTGACACTAGCTGATTTTAGTAGAGCAC
>Ga0136643_10010119_pt1 | contig 13909 bp, 4 predicted proteins | sample TergutLab28metaG_FD_96883 | JGI IMG/M metagenome (GOLD analysis project Ga0136643, IMG submission 96883) | Labiotermes labralis P1 segment gut microbial communities from Petit-Saut dam, French Guiana - Lab288 P1 (version 3) (version 3) | ecosystem: Host-associated > Arthropoda: Insects >...
AAATATATAACATATATATACGCATACTACCTTTTTAATACATTTAACAACTGGATAAACGTAACCTCTACATGACATAACATGCTTATAGTAAGTAATATACAGTAATCACACCCAAAAAATTCATACATAAATTTTACAACTATGTGCTCATATTCAAAGAATTGTGTTTTAGTAATTTTAGACCACTCACTTGTTTCAGTGTGATGATACCAGATGCTGTATAATACAATTTTGACCTCCTGATGATGAGCACATAGTGCTTGAAACATGTAGAGGAATATAATAAACTTACTATAAAACAAGAATTTGTGCACTAAGTTGGTTAATTATTAAGATTATACTATGATGCATGGTCAGTAAAACAGCTAAAAAAAACCTTCTGTGGAAAGTCATTGCAATCTGTTCACAGTGACAGTGATTTATCAAACGGTAAACATTCAGTTTTGCAGACTGTCATTTTGGGAAGAAAAACCTTTGCTTGCAATTGGAGTCTATCCTGTCCTTCTGGTAAGAGAATGGAGCACTGTTCATCTTAATAATACACAAAAAGTCTGCTCCTACCTCACACAGAACACACTGCATCTCCTTTAAAACAATGACCAGTTAATGGTCTAGAGCAAACAAATGTCTGTTACTGTGAGAATCATACGAAACACATCAATACACAGCATGGACCAAATGGAGAGTTTTTAATGTTAAAATAGGTGGTATAAATAGTAACCAGTATGCCTTTAAAAAAGCTTTATCCTCGTTCAAAGTACAACTCTGAATAAGCAATGGCACCAACACTACTTAGAACACAGTATTCTTTTAGCCAAAAAGTTCTCATACATCATAAAACATATCAATCACAAACGACCAACAATTTCATACGTTATGAGTGCAGATAAATGCACAGCCCAGACACTGGTCTTTACAAGTGTTTGCAATATACTACTATGTTAGTGAAGCCTAATTCCTGTATCTAGTGCTCCAATGCTAATTCAGATGTCCCAAATTGCCATCTAGAATGTTATGCCACATAGTTTGAGAGTTCACCAACATTTCTGAGAAACATGTTGCCTTATCTTCAGGTATGACAATACTTTTAATCCGAAGATAGAAGCCAAAACTTCCTCCAAAACATCAGCAAATTTTCTGCCATGCTACAAGGTGTTATATCCCAGGGAAATGCAATCTTCAGTCACCACCATGGGAAGCTCACATCACATATAATTCAAACTAGCACAAGAGTTAAGGTAATAAAATGTAGTAGTGATAAAGTTCTATAACTTTAGTCCATGCACGAATTACTACACAGCATGTCCCTCAAATCTGGGGTTTGGTAATGTTTATTGCCACAATGGAGAGACAACAGTACAAATATGAAAACTCAATCACATCACATACCAAGTTTGACTTAATGAATCAGTCTAATGCAACAATGAATTGGTTTCATTACAAATAAATGCAACTCAAAATGGCAACAAGGCACACTGGTAAGACATTATGAATCACTATAACTCCACCTCTTTTCACAGCCCTGTAAATGTCATGAAAATATTCGAATAGAAATGTTCAGCCATGTTTGTGTCGCTGTTTTTGCTGTGACTGTGCAAAAAATCCAGAAAAGTATTGTGTTCTTTATAGCTGGAAGGAGAAGGCCCTGTTTAGCTCATAGAAGTAAACAATGTGTGCTTGGTTTGATGTTGTCAGACAAGACAATATTTAAGATACCTGAAACGTCAAACAGCAAAAGTCAAGCTCCCAGATTCGCACCTACAACTACAACATGTAAGCCCACATGAAGAAGTCAAGTGTTAAGTCGGAACTTCCTTACCCCTTAACCTGGCAAAGGGGCAAGTACATGGTCTACAGTGGCACATAAAACACTGAAATGGCAAACAGTGCCACTGTGCTGCTTCACATATGTCCATAGCTTTGTGCAACAAATTCTGACACTTTTTTGCATTCAATGTTGTAAGCTGTAATATTTCATTTTATCAGTTTTCAGGTTTTCATGGTGGTTGCTGATAAGTTGTTGGTCTTTTATGGGGGTTTCTGCAACATATAGTGGCTGACTGGTCTAATATTTCAGAGGAAAATACTGCCAGATTAAGACAAAAAAATTCAACAAACAAAATATACACAAAATAGACAAACAAAACAGAATATTCAGTCACCAGTAATCTTTTGGGTTTCTGCATTAAGTAGTGCATAGGTGCACAAATATTCCAAAAATCCATGCGCCACCTCAAAATTTTAGGCACCATAAAGGTGATACGATTCCAATTCCATACTGAGACTCAACAATTTATGTATTTATGTACCACCATAAAAAAAAAAGGTCACCAAGATGACCTGGCAACCAATTTGTGCACTTCTGTTGTAGTGGTTGCATGTACCAACATTTCGCAGAAACATACTGCCCCATCTTCAGGGTGACTGAATTTGGTTCAAGTGGATGAGGAACCAGATCATCCCCCCTGAAGATGGATGCTGTATTTTCCTCCAGAATATCAAAACATTCAAACACTAAACAGGGCACACACACAGAATAAGACCAGAAACTGAATATTCTGTTTCCATCACTAAATGTCTTCTTCAAACTCTGCAGTTCTTTTTCATAAACCTATATTTTTTATAAGACTTCACATAAGTCAGATTTTGTGTGTGCTTTACTTACTTTTCACTGTCTCAAAGAAATAATGTTTCAGAATATAGTTTCTACCCCATGAACACCTTGATTAAACACACACAGATACACAGGAAGAGGTGTACGTCATCCACATTAGTCTATTGTCTACTTCCCTGTATTACAGTATACTCATACAAGTACTTCATGCTGATAAGAATATATGGATAATACATGTGTAAATATAACAAAACAATCTGCATTTCTTTACCTCATCTGATTCTGACAGATCAACATTGCCATTTGCATCATCATCCAGTTGCCGGTGGAGTGACTTTATAGCTTCTAGACCAATCCGATCTTGTGAGGCAACAGCCAAGCATGCAGCATCATCATTGCAACCGTCTCCGATACCTTGTAATGGAGAACAGGTGATCCTATACAGATTATGTCTAGCACAATACAAGCACTACAATAGGAATATATGGTTATATAACAATGAAATCTCATAAAACATACTTCTGTTCAGGCTGGCAATTCAATGTAATGTACAAATTACAACATCTGAGCTTTACCTGCATCATAATGAGCTGGCGCCTGAGTTACTGCTTCTCCCAAGGCTGGATAAGAACTTGATCTGGGTACACCTTTACCACTAGAATATGTAGATCTAGGCGTTCTTTCTTCTGGAAACTCTTTAAAATTGTCGACATCACTATTGCCATTACAGCAAGAAGTTGCAAGAAGCGATGAAATTATAAGAGTCTGCAAAACTGTGTGCATTGTACCCGCAATGACACGATTTATAAAAACTAATTGATAATATTCACTAATGTAAAATACACCTTTCTCGTACATTCATTCCTCCTCTTTGGCAATGAAGCAGTTCGTGTTAAGTTAGGCGATTAAATATATTTTATGTGAATGTAAAAGAAAGGTACGAACAAATATCAACGTCAAGGTTGATGGATACTCGTAACCGTGATCATGGAATATAACTCAAGACTAATTAGAACGCAGCTTTATGTATAAATATCTATGTATATAGCAAATTGATTTATATTGCTACTGTCGGCATATAATTGGTCCTGCACAGCGTGGCCACTGCTGTATATCAAACGTACGAGTGTTCTGGCTTCAACAAATACAAAAATAGCAACCACATTCTCTCAAACCAACTGTTACTGCAAATGACAACCTAAATTACGTAACAGAACCTCGTCATAACTGAGTAACAGTCTATCGATAACTAAACATTTGCTTCTTAAGTTGGTACTAATCGTGACATACTATATTTAGACCGTGTCCAACTCATGCAATTCGTTTGAGAACAGAGAATGCCATGAGCCATGTGGCGGTAACAATTTTCCACTTCCTGTCAACCACGAATCTGTGACACCAACTGCGCGGGGCACTGCTGTAGTATACGTCGCCCACAGTGAATCCAGTATGCCGTGACGGCGCAAAAATCCCGTCATTATGTGTTCCCTCGCCGCCCTCCTTCCCTCACCCCCCGGGACAGAGGTACGCCAACCAATCGGGACGGACTTTTTTGCTTCGCTGATACTCTCCGTCCTCTCCTTCAAGAGAAGGCGCTTTTTTCAAATGTATGCAGTGAGCCAACAAATGCACAATAGCAAATATGCTTCAACATATATTATTATTATTTGCTTCGATCGCTATTGCGACCATCATCAGGGTAGAAGTTGGATATTGTCGGTTGGGCATTAATGAACTTCAAGTGTTCTATATCCGCACATTAAAGGAATATTTCAACGTATGTAATACACCAACAAGTACAGAATAGTCAAATATGTGAGCAGAGGACAGCTGTGGGCCATTGCCTGGCGTGCCCACCCTGACCAACCCTGACTTTAGGTGAACCAGGGACTCAAGACGGACTTTCTGTAACCAAAAAGTTTTCCACTTCCCAAAGGAACCAGCAAATGCAGACAGGCATTGATTATGGTTTAGACTAGCTCTATGTCATTGTGTGTGCTTTCCTTCAAAATGGAAGCACATCAAGGTTCACCTCAGTGCTTACAGCCAAAAGGCACACCAAATATTCTGCCTCACTGAGTTTATGTTTGCAACTATGTGCTGCTCATGCCTTGTGGACTCCTTCAGCATGTTACCCTACATTGTGAGAAGTGCTGAATGGCCTAAATGCCCCATGCACTGCCATGCCAGCAGTCCTCCTCCCCTCAAACTTCTGTAGTCACCACTACAACTACCACCCACCCCCCCGAAGAAATCTAAATACAGAAGGAACCAGCTACTAGTACAACCACAACAAACAGAGTAACCAGGCAATGGTGTGTAGTCAAACACAACTTAATCACTGAGGTGTATTTAATGACTATATAATGGAACAACTACATGTTTCGGCCTGTACTGGCCATCTTCAGGTTGTCTTGTGTACCTTGGTAAAGATTTAAGTATAATGAGTTTCTTAAGACACTAGTTTTTGCATAAAAATCAATTTATTCTGATAACAACACAGCTATCATGGTTGTTTTGTAATGTTGCAATGAGCCTACCTTCGCAATGAACCCTACCTCAAATGACACTGTGTCAAATCGCTTCCACAACGTGAACTACTCAAAATGTGCGCATTGGTCACAGCATCACATATTAGATTTTAAATGTGCATCCTGAATATAATTCATTCTATGGGTTTAAAATACAGAAACATCCATTTGCTGTATATGACCTGAATGGGGTAAGGGGTGCCCCTGTATTTTCACAGATATTTTGAATGGGTGGAATGGCAAACATTCACATTCAATTCCACAAAGCCTGACATTCTAAGTACATAGACTGGATTACATAGGCCTTGAATGGGTTCAGGTGGCCAGAACTAAAATACTATGATGATACAGTGTGTCTGAAATGCATGGGAATTTCTTAACAGTCAAATAATTATTGACGAGTTTTCCATGTTGTGTCACACAGTGCTGTATAGACTGGTAAACAGAACCTAATGTTTCAGAGTTGCTTGCTGCCAACATCCATGGGCTAGTCCAAGAAAATTAATAAAAAGACCCATCAATATAACTGTTTTGCACATTGTTTACTGCCTAATGTGTGATGTGGTTTGGCTTACCTGTAAGCCTGTATGAAGTCTTTTGTGAGAAACTCTTTATGTACAACACATTTCTTATTATATGACAAAGGTCTCAGTCTTACAAATGAGCAGATTGTTATTGAAGAATTTAAAAATGAAACTGTGTGAAAAATTTTTAATCAATTTGTTGTATTGTAGAGTGTCCCATCAAGTGTGTTGGATACAGGACAAAAGCACAGACTTGATCAACTAAACACGACCATCCCGTTGTTTTATGGGTTGAAGGAGTAACACAATATAAAGCCACATTTGGGCACCAGAGAACAATATCAGGCTGGTGTTCATACTATAATTTTGATTACTCATGAATGCTGTCCTCCAACACCATCATTCATTAAAATCACAGATAATGCATATGGGATGTGCCCAGGCACACCCTAATGCCTCAGCATTGGGTACTTTGTGCCTCATCTTTTAACTAAGTAGAAGCTAATTGTTATCTTAAAAAAGTGATGTCAATGAAGAACAAAAATTTAAAATTTTCAATTTACGTGACATCTGTTCCTCCACCTGTCCCTGTCCTGGCTCAGGATAGGGACAGGTGGTAGGCACTTGTGAATGCAGTAATGAACTTTTGGGTTCCACAAAATGCAGGGAATTTCTTGACTAGCTGAAAACCGGTTAGCTTCTCAAGAAGGACTCTGCTCCATGGAGTAAGTAAGTAAGTTCCTCCAAAATGGAAGACAGGATTATATAGTAAATATTAACACTTTTATCTTGAATAACAAACATATTAGAAACTGATGACACAGAAATTAGTGTATGCCTCTACACTGAGCTGTCATCATCCACATCAACAACCAATTTGCACCACTCCTCAGAGACATCCATTTGACCTACACTTATTGTACATATAGAAGGAGGAACCTAGACCAAGGCTGAAACAGAACTACCATGTATTTTAACTTTATTGTAGCATTTTAACATAGAAATTGATTAATAATTCTTGACACAGTTTCAGTTTTAAATTCTACAGTAACAACCCATTAAATTTGTAAGATTTGGATCTCAGTCATTTTAACCCTTTAAACACCAAATTAAATCCCATCTGCCATTTTCTGGCATTATTAGGAGCTCACCATATTCTCCACGTTAGCAGGATAAGGGTTAACTAAGAAGTGTGTTGTAAATAAGGGTTTTCTTACACATTTTAAACCTGTGCCTTATAAGAGCTTAGAGATATGCCAAAACATGTGGCACTTTAGACAATCAACACTGTCCAATGTAGCTGCAATTGATAGTCTTTATATTTGTCTGCTATATGCATGCATTACAACAGGACTTTTCACCCTAAAATGAGTAAGAATTGTGTAAAAAATCCATAGGCATAGGACAGAAAAAGTGATCAGAGTAATGGGCCAATGGGAGTGGCACTATGAAGCGTGCCAGGGCTGTCAGTGGAATGCACTATACAATGTAAGAGGTCACAAAAAGATTATTTGGGTTGTAAGTAACAGCCCTGGGGTGAGTAGGAAGGAAAGTCGAGGATGAAAGACAATCAGTACTGCTCAAAGATATGTATGGCATAGAAAAAAGAAATGCAGGAGATACAGAGTGAGTGGGGGTGAGTTAGTGTAAAGGAATTAGGAAGGGAGGTTACAAACAGGGTGGAAAATGAATATGATAGCTTCTTCAGACAACTAGTGCCATGATTGACTGTCAGTGGACCTGAAAAGAGCTGTAATGTTCGAAATTGCTTATCTCCTTCTGGCAGTGAATGAGAAGTTTCCATGCTCTGCTGAAGAAAAGGCCATCCTCCCTGTTTGTATTTGTATTGTTGGGATGGAGCTCAGTTGTATCCCTGATGATATGGTCATGTAACAGGATCTGGTGGAGATGATTTTGGTGTGTATGGAATGTCTTATGTACAGACTATGCCCTGCCACTGCTGCTTGGTCCAATTGTCCAATGCAGATACGCCAATTGTGCTCTTCCACCCCGATCTCAATAAAATGACCAGTCTGCCCAATGTGGACCTGATCACACGTGCAGGGCATGCTGTATATACATGAAGTTTCCTGTTCTAGGTCCTTCTATGCATGGTACAACAAACTGAAGCTCTTCCTAGGCAGCATGCTGCATACATAAGTATTTAACAATGTACATGGTGTCATATCTCAAAAGATGTATAGCATCAGCATTGCTGTGAGAACCATTAAGCCCACAATTACTGAGTGTTTAGGATGACTCAGCAGATGAACTACATGTGTCGAATCATATCAGCCTCCAGCAGTTTTTAGATTATGGTATGTAGACTTAACACACATCAGTGTTTTGAATCACTCGGTTCTGTTGAATTTTGATTTTAATATATGTGATTAGTAATTTAAATCTTAGTGGTACCTATATGTACCACCTGCTGCAACATACAAATACCATGCGCTTTACCCTCAATGTGAATTTAAGGCTTTTGTTATCATTCTGGCAATAAACAATAATTATTACCTCAAACAGCATTAATTGATGTGTCATTTGTAATGGAGTGGGAATGGGGTCGATCTGAGGGGCAGACCAGGTGGGCAGCTGCTGGGGCACCAACCTATGAGGGACACTAAGATGTCACTAGCGTAGACATATGGTGCCAGTAAACTCAGGTTTTCATATGCCAAAGAATTTCTCCAAAAATTATCCACAATTTTGACACATGCCCCTGAATAAGTTTGCCATACCTGTCCTAGTCCAAAATAGTTTAAAAATATCACTTTGAAGGGGCATCAAAGTATTAGTCTGCCCAGGATGCCAAATTACTAACTTGTCAGGGTGCCAACATGTGTTGGGCTGGCCCTGAAGGGAGTATCTTCTCTGTGAGGTAGAAACTTTTATATGTACATGTAATTTAGATTAATTTCACACCTCAAAGGTCAAAACAGACAAGGTACAATCTGTGATATTTTTATTTCAGATTTACAATTGTGTTTCTTCCAGTGTGTTAGTCAGTGGGTGACTGTACTACAAAATATACGCTTTAAATTGTAAAAGGAAATGGAGCATGAAAAAGTAAAAACAATGGAAAAAGTAATTTGGTACAAAATAAATATGAGGTATCCTTGTGCAATATTCACAAAAACTTCAAAAGATGAATACAGTCAACCTTGGTTACAACATCATCAAAGGGACCAAATAAACTGTGTCATTATAAATGAATGTCACTCTAAGCAAAGTGTATGGTAAAAGTGGGAAAAAAATATTTCACAACAAAATACAGGCCTGAAGGCTTATTACTTAATAGTACGGCTATTTTCTATTTCTGCTTCAATTACAATTAAAAATTAGAAATAAAAAAATGACATACAATTGTAAATTGCCATACAGGGTTATGCTAAAAATACATTTAAAATGAAAATTTAGTCAAAACAAAAATTATAATGAGAAGACCACTCAATAGAACATGGTCACCTCTCTGTTGTTTAGACTAGTTAAGCAGTGTCTCACTGACATCACTTCATTCAGGCTTTCGAAATTGCTTTATGCTCAGTCCATTCTGTTCAAATGCACTAATAATTTTTCTTCTTTTTTCCAGACCATTTGAATTGTAGAATTTACAATACCACATTCCTGACACACATCAGCTTTCTTTTTTCCATTTTCTATTTGTCATATCACTTTAACTTTTCCTTTCAAGCTCACAACCTCCATTTATTCGTGATGATAGCCATCTCGTCATGCTATCAATCTCCCATTGACTGCAGAAGAAATGCAGTGGACAGTTTTGTGCACAAAGTGAATTACCATTACTGTTATCATGTTCCAGGCCTGGAATTTATGTGGCTACCTGCAAGCATTGAGGGCTTGCCCTCTCATGGATGAGGAAATGGTGGAATTCTCAAACTTTCCTACTTCTTGGAAAATTATATTGGTACCAGTTACTGGCAATATCATTATGTTAGGGGTAGATGCTCTTATGTGTTTTACCAAGCAAGGCAGAAAAACACATTTTTACCACAGAATGTAAAATGCTATAACTAAGGTGTTGCAAAAACCAAGGTTAAATGTATCTGAATATTGTACACAAGAGGTAGAGGGTTTGTTTATTTCTGTTTACTGAATCCCATTCTTGCTTTCTGTGACTGAAGAGGGATGGGTAATCAGCTTAGGATAAAACATAATGAGGAAATCAATTATAATGTATACCACTGACCTGGCAGAATAATTGATTTCAAACACATTATGGGCAATGTAATTCAGGCATTATAAAATCAAACAACTTGAATCACAGTTGCTGGAATGGATAAAAAAAAACCATGGAAACACTGGGTGAGAATAACTAGTCCCAACTTGAAACTGAATATGTAAAAGTGGCTATCATATTTGTTGCATATTGAAAGTTCATCGAAAGATTGATTAGTATCCCACTGATAGAATTCAGGACATTCTTTAAGCAATATACTTGGTGGCTTTGAAACCAATTTCAATGCCCAATAGGGTAGAACTTTCAGGAAATGTCAAGTAAACCTCATGAGGCAGCTGCTTGCCTGCTCAATACACCCACAAGTCAGGGCTTGTTATTGGTACACATGGGTTAAGAATTTGATAATGCCAACACATCTGAATAAACATTTATTATTTGTGAATTTGATGTCATAACAAAATACAAAGTGTTGGTCCACCTATACTTGTTTCTGGAAACAGATCCCCTGAGTTTCACAGATATGATATAACAAGTTACATAAAACATACTGCGTTCATTTAGTGTACATTCTATCTGAAGATTTTAAACAGTGTCACAAAAATGTAACACCATTTATCTCAGTTCATTAACACAGGATATTTGTTACATGTAACATGAAAAGATTATCAAAATAGAGGTAACAAATGTCAGATGTGGTTTTTCTTCATTACTCTTGCATCATCTCTGCACAGTACTCACTGCAATGTGAACTGATGGCTTTGCCTGTTCTATTTTCTTCAACAAAATCTGTAAGAAAGAAAAGAAGTATTATGTGAGATTTGAGGATCTTGAAGTGCTTCATCCCAAAAGACCATAATCTTAAAAATGAAATAAATACGTAAGATTGCTAGAAACTATAAACTAGTAAAATTTGTAATGGTTCTTCTTAGTCTCCTCACACATGATAGGATACCATCATCAAATTTGCTATTATTGTCTCACTTCAGATCCCTATCTGCTCACCCATTCATCTCCCACTGTGGAAAACTTTCAAGCACTGAGTGTGATCTACAGATAATAGGTCATACCCGCTACATATGATACCTAACACTGTGACAGTACCTTTCCGTCCATTGCTCCCGCACATCTGCAACAGCATTACTTTGTTAGGTGGTTACCAGGTTTGGCTTGCTAATCCTTATGATAGGGATAGTTTGAAGATGGAAGATGTACATGAAGCATTGGTGGAATGAGAAAACCGAAATATCCAGAGGAAAACTGGTCCCAGCAGTACCTTGTCCACCACAAATCTGACACAGACTGGCCCAGGATTGAGCCTGGACTTCTGAGGTGAGACGCCAGCAAATAGCCACTTGGGTTATGGAATGGCCACATCTAACATACATGCATATGAAAGTGTTGTTTCCTACCACAGACCTAGCAGTGAACACCCAAAAATATAAAATTGAAACAATACTTTTGCCAATACACATGATAAACACAGCCGTTAAGCAGTGTGTTAGTAAAGCAGTACACTTCCTGCAAGACTGGAATTGTCATTCCCATTCTATGTATTTTAATTAGAGGAGTGAACTTCAGTTTCTTAATTTGTTTTTTCCCGTCTTACAGTTCCAGCCACTATATACTGACATGGTAAGTAGCCATATCAAAAGTGTACAACAGAATTTCTGCACTGATAATTTAAAATACTTTCTCTTTTGAATTCTGCATTATAATCCATAGTCAAATACAATATTAATTAAATTGCTGGTTTAAAATACTAGGTCCATTATTCGTAAGCCTACATTGTCGTGATTCCTGCTTAAGATATAGAAACTCTGTGACACATGTCTATAAAAATATGAGTTGCAATTCAATAGACCAGTGTACTCACCATATTATCATGCTCAATCCTTGTTTGCTGTTTCCTTCTGTTTAGTGCTGAACTTGGTAGTCTGGGTTGACTTGCAGTTGAAGATGGTAGTTTAGGGTGTGCTTTCTGAAGATGTTCAAGTTTCCTCAACAATATCTTATTTTCTCTCTCTATTTTCCAGTACTGTTCATTAGAAAATGACATATTTTTCCTTCCCTGCCTGTTCTTCCAATTACTAGACATGTTTGATGTCACTGACTTTCTCTTCTGCCTATCAAAAGTATCCAGTGCATTTAAAAGCAATTTCATTGATGATCCCGATGAGCCTTCAGCAGTTGTATCACTCTTCTGTTGCTTTCTCTCAGCTTCTTTATAAGACCTGTCCATTGAATGCCCTCCAGCTTCAGGTCTGGACATAGAAGAACATCCACTAGATGAAGGACATGGTGTAACATCAGTTATATCAGTAGTGGTGTCAGTGCTTACAGAAAGGGGATCAGATGGGTGCGTAGTTATTTCAGACACAGTATCGGTACTTAGAGAAAGGAAATCAGGAGAAACTAAATGCACTCTGCTAACAATGTGATCACCATCATTATCAACATCATATTTAACTTTGTTTTCACTGTAAGCTATGCAGTTCATTAAATCTTGGAGATTCATGTACTTTTCTTCCTTGGAACTTGCAATTTCTTTCTTCAAATTATTTTTGTCAGCCTCTCTTGAAGTATCTGCAGAGACATTTGCCAGGCTTTGCTGTACTGAAGATGCTGTTTCATTTTTCACATCTGTCAGTTTGGCATTGCAAATATTTGGGTCTATGACATTTCCAATTTTGGAATCTTCACAATCACAACCAGGGGTTAATTTCACGCTTGATTTTCTCTTTATATCTTCCTTTACTTCATCATTCAATACAATGTAACCCTTACTGTCAGTATGTTTTGTAGTAATAAAAGGACCATCACCACAATCAAAGAAATCATAGTCAATTGCCTCACATAGCTCACTATCTACATGAATCACTGATGCATTGACAGCATGCCTGAATGTGTGCACACTAATGTCCCTCGACATCATGACTCACAATTACCTATATTTTTTAGTATCCTGTACTCTGTTATCTTAGAGGAGATATAAAAAAAACACAAATACAAGTTAAAGTTATTTAAAAAATGCATCTGCTAAAACAGTATGCAAAAAGGCTTAATAAAGGCAAAATTCAGTTGTGTAACACTTGTGTAACACATAACTTATTGTTCTTGCTTGGTAAGTAACAGCTGTTTATTACATATATAAACTAACAACTTCCACAGCCTTCTGTACAAACATATGTAAACACAGTGCTTTCATTCCCAAGCTGCTTGTCTGTTACGTGCCCTACATGTATTGATTTAATACAAGGCCATCCCCTCCTCAGCCTATACAACAGGTGTTGCCTGTGCAAGCCACCAGTCCTGTAAAACTAATCAATTTCTTACATTAGTCTATGTCCCAGAAAGACCCTATAAATATTTTAAACCCTTCAAGCCACTCACAGTTTCTCACACAGTAGGAAGAACAAATTGTGATCTATATTCCATTTTTGGAACTAATGGTCTTTCATGTCCTCAATACATGTACTGTAGCCTGTATAAAACATCTTTTAAACTGAAAGATACATTATAAAAAAATTACACAGGTGTTACAGTGTTATCCAGTAATATTTACTATAAACCATAGTAAGGCTACATGTTCTCGTTGATTCAGGTAGGAGGGAGGTCTTATATAAGATTCTCATTGAGTTTGGTATCCCTAAGAAACTTGTAAGGTTAATAAAGATGAGTGTGACTGAAACATATAGCAGAGTCCGGGTAGGCAAGAATGTATCTGACAGGTTCCCTATTAGGAACGGTCTGAAACAAGGAGACGCTCTTATCACCACTGCTTTTCAACTTTGCTTTAGAGTACACCATTAGGAGGGTTCAGGTAAACAAGGAGGGCTTGAAACTAATGGTACACATCAGCTTCTGGCTTATGCCGATGATGTTAATATACTGGGAGGAGGTATACATACTTTAAAGGAAAACGCAGAAGCTTTAGTAGCTGCTACTAGGGAGATTGAACTGGAAGTAAGTGCTGATAAAACTAAGTACATGGTCATGTCTCGAGATCAGAATGCAGGACAAAATCACAGTGTGAGGA
>Ga0136643_10010120_pt1 | contig 13907 bp, 7 predicted proteins | sample TergutLab28metaG_FD_96883 | JGI IMG/M metagenome (GOLD analysis project Ga0136643, IMG submission 96883) | Labiotermes labralis P1 segment gut microbial communities from Petit-Saut dam, French Guiana - Lab288 P1 (version 3) (version 3) | ecosystem: Host-associated > Arthropoda: Insects >...
CACACCCTGTATATAAAATGTGAATAATACAGGAACCAAATACGTTAGAATTATGAAACAAACTGCATTTTGAAGAGAAAAAAAGGAGAGTATATACCATGTTTAAAATATTCAGTACCTACATTTGTTGAATAAATATATAAAATGCAACTTTAGAGGTTAGCGGTGCGGTACGACCACTATAGTTGACATTAGGCGTCGAAAGATTAATAAAATATGGCTTAGGGATGTGAAGTGGATCCATTCAGTTCATAGGAAGCCATAACTGCTTCTTGTGAGGACGGTAAAGATCCTGTGTATTCCAAAGGGATGGAAAATTTCTTAACTGATCATTCGCTTCTCCGTGAGGATCACTATGCGAAGTAGCTGATTCAACTGACAGAAGCCCAGTAAAAGGAATAGTTAGTCACGTCTTCCGCCAGCGAACTGTCACGACTTGAGCTCTGACTGGCCTCATCCTGCCGTGCAATAAATTATTAGCAAGCGCAGGCATAAACATGTATAAGCAATTAAGATTTCTACCAGTCAAAACTTAACAGCTCGTCGAGCAACTTGTGGCCGCACTACTGACTAACTACGCACGTACTTTTTACGTACATAAATAACTGCACGTAAGATTTTAACGCCCTTTTGCAACTGCTTACAAATATCGAGACCATAAAGCGCGAGCAATCTGAGTTTGAAACAGATGAGCACTTGTTTCAAATTTCAGGTGATTAGTAAACATACTCGTTGGTATTACGGTGTTATTCGAGTTTATTCTTAAATTTCCATAACAAGACACCCCGCACACAGACCAAACTATTACTTTCTGACCACTTTTCTCAGTCGACCCTATATAATCTACAAAATGACAACTTACTTACTTACTTACTTACTTACTTACTTACTCCATGGAACAGAGTCCATCTTGAAAAGCAAACCAGTTTTCAGCTAGCCAAAAAATTCACCGCATATTGTGGAACCCGAAGGTACATTATCGCATTAACAAGTGCCCGCCACATGTCACTATCCTAAGCCAGCTCGATCCAATCCATACCCGCCCATCCCATTTCCTGAAGATCCATCTTAATATTATCCACCCATCTATGCCTGGGTCTCGCATGTGGTCTCTTTCCCTCAGGTTTCCCCATCATAACCCTATATATGCCTCTCCTCTCCCCCATACGTGCTACATGCCCCGCCCAACTCATTCTTCTCGATTGTATCAGCCGAAAAAATTGGGTAGGGAATACAGATAATTAAGCTGTTCATTATGTAGTTTTCTCCACTCTCCTGTTACCTCTTCCCACTTAGGTCAAAATATTCTCCTCAACACCCTATTCTCAAACACCCTCAGCCTACGTTCCTCCCTTAATGTAAGCGACCATCTTTCACACCCATACAAAACAATAGGCAAAATTATAGATCCGTATATATTAATCTTTAAATTTTTGGATAACAAACTGGAAGACAAAAGATTCTGCACCGAATGATAGCAAGCATTCCCTGTCTTCCATCTGCTCTTAATTTCTTCATGAATAGAATTTTGATTTGTTCAGGTTGTTCACAAATATTCGAACACTTCCACCCTTTCAAAGGAACTATTATCAGTCTTTATATTGTGACTTTGTCCCACAATCTGATTTCGAGACTTGACCGTGTACTTAGTCTTATCAGCATTTACTTCTAGTCCAGTTTCCTAACTAAACTACTAAAGCTTCTGCATTTTTAATAGCATTTACTCTTCCTCCCAATGTATTAACATCAGCAGCATAAACCAGAAGCTTATGTGTACCATTTAATTTCAATCCACTCCGGTTTACCTGAATCCTCTAAAGTAAATCTGAAAAGCAATGGCGACAAAGCATCTCGTTGTCTCCAACCATTCCTAATAGAAAAAATGTCAGTCAGATGCTTGCCTACCCGTACTGTGCCACAGATTTTATTCAGACACATTTTTATTAGCCTTATCAGTTTCATGTGGATACAATACTCAAATGAGAATATTATACAAGACCTCCCTCCTAACTGAATCATGAGCTTTCTTGAAGTCTATAAAGGGCTGATGTGCTACTTCGTAGTGTTCCCATTCTTCTCAAGTATTTGACGAATGCAGAATATATGATCATTAGTTGACCTGTTGCGTGGAAATCCACATTGATTTTCCCACAATAATGTCCTCACAAAATGGAAACAAAATCGTTAAATAATAAAGAATCGAGTGGAGAAACTATCTTCAACTGATCGACCTTCGATTCGAATACGAGTAATTTTTCAGGACTGGCCTTTTGTTCACGTCACAAAGCAGTCAATCGACGAGCAAAGCTGGGCCTCAACACAAGGCTATGAATGTGCTGAGATAAAGGTTCATGCAATTTTACACAAAAAAGTGTTAAAAATAAATGAACAGGTTCACGTTCCGAGCGCTATCCCTTCGGTTAAAGAAGTCCCACTATAAATTAGGCAGAATGCAAATGCAAAAACTCATACTCTATCAGTGCATCATGTAGCCAGTCAATTCAGATTTGGAGCACAAAGACATAATGTGCCAAACCTAAGTAAAAATTCGTTGGATATCACAGGGTTAAGAGTAGGTAATTCATGTTACAGTAATTCCTATTACAGAGATACTACCAAACAAAAAAGCAAACCAACTACACTACATTACAATAAATCGTCAATCACAACTAACAATTTATTTTCAGTATCTAGTATTCATTACAACATGTTTCGGACTCGTCACTCACCTTCATGTAATACACAAAAATACGGCATCATTTGGAGGTTAATTGCAGCATTAATTTCTATAAAAAGAAATGATATCTTACTTTTACACAAAGGATAGTAATTCATACGGATTTGTGTCCTTCCCAAAAATTTTTTTTGTAGTTGTGCCTATTCCAGCTATCCTAAAGGTATGCAAGAATATGAGTTTCAAGTTTTGCCTATTCACGCAGCAAAGGCGCAGAAGGCACTGGAGGTAGAGCTCCAGCCTGTCAGGAGATGAGCAGTAGACTTAGGTCTGATCTGGAAGGTTCGGAGAAGGAAAAAGAAATATTTTGTTCTGTCGGGAACCGAACCACGATTACTCCGTTGTGAAACCCGTAGCCTGGTCACTATACCAACTCTTTTCCCTAAAATATTTTACTCATCAGAACCGCATTGTCTGAGTTGTCCCGCAGGGAAACCGCAGTATCTTTGATTGAACGTAATATATGCTGACATTAACACATAGCTAGCAGCAACAACGAAGAGGCGGTAATGATATCTGTGTTACGTATTTCCTACCAACAGACACAGAACGCAAAGTCCTTGCTGACTACAACTTCCTAATTCCTGTTGGAAGTCTCACACGCCTTCTTATACGTGATAGCAATAGTTTCAAAGAATTTTAAATTAGTTTTATCCAAGGAAGTGAATATGAAACTGAACAATAAACGAACTTGTAAAGACCTTTCAGTAGCAATGAATGTTTGCATACTGAAGGTAGAGCCTTGGGTAATCACTATTAGTTCAAGGCCCGGATCCGACAACAAGGTAATAGCCAACCGTGCACCATCACACAGATCGAACGATTACAATGCACTGTATTCCAACACACCTTTCAGATTCCAGAGATCTGTGAAGTACTGGGTGTGCCTGGTAGCGTAGTCGGTGTAGCTACTGGCTACGGGCTGGACGGTCCTGGATCGAATCCCGGTGGGGGCGAGATTTTCCGCACCTATCCAGACCGGGCCTGGGGCCCACCCAGCCTCCTGTACAATAGGTACCGGGTCTTGCCGGGGGGTAAAGAGCGGCCGGGTCGTGAGGCTGACCCCTCACCCCTTCTAATGCCGTTGTCAAGAACGAGTAGAGTTATACCTTTACTCCCCGTACGGGCCGAACGGCTGTACAGAGCCTCAGTGCCTGTACAAGGGTGCACATTACCTTACCCTTATCTTACGAAATATTGGGACCAATAACATCTGTTAATCAAAATTAACCCTCTTACACGAGCGATATTACTGTTACGTATTATTTTAAGTGTTTCTGTTCTTATTGTGGACAGAGTCTTCAGCGATTTAGAGAGGATATTTTCTCAAGCAAGGTAATTTGATATTTAAAAAAAAACAAATTGGTAGGAAGATATTCAAGAGGGCCTGCACCAAAATTACAGGACTTTTATGTCTAACATGGTTTCAAATGTTCTGATAATTAAATAAAAAATTCTGAATACTCTAAAAATAAATTACAACGTCCCGTAAGAAAATGAAATGGTTAAACACACTTGCAACTTTCAAGAGAACTTTTAACGTTCCCGGAGAATGACCTATGATAATCGAAATGTCACTTCTGTTGTTCTTGTAGAAACCCCTTCATATGTAGATAGAGATAAAACACTTCTAATAATTGACAAAAGTGGAAGTGCATTATCACATCTAAGCACACGTGTTTTTAAATGTGTCCTTCGCAACTAGGAATATCTTACTGCCCCCGACATTCGTTTATTTCAGACATAAACACATTATTGGCAACATAAACACGGTGTTGCGTAATCACTCGCACTAAACGCAGACATATCACTCTGCATAGGATTACAAATCATTTTCTTTTCCAATCAAAAAGTATTTCAAATAAAACTGTAGCTGTAAATGAGACATATTTTTACACTGCATTAATATTATACAATTATCGTTGTTTCTCTTCTTATAATAAAACCAACTAGATGCACTAATTTCTCAAATTTATTTTTGGAATAAAACTCTACATGTTTCGGACAGTTCCTCTGTCAAGACGGTCAAGAGGAAAATATCTAGATAAAACATCTAAAAAGAACTGCTGAAGCTGGACACGGTGCAGTGTATGTGCCACATATAACAGAAAGAAGAAAAACTTTAATATTTCAGACTGGAAGCACAAGAATCGTTTGGAGAGTCTGGAGTAGCAGGGAAAAAAATAATAAAGTGTAACTTAATGAAACACAAGGTGAGGTGAGAATTGTATTCATATGATTCAAGATGCGTTCCTGCAATAAAACCAACCAGATGCAATAATTTCTCAAATTTATTTTTGGAAGAAAACTCTATATGTTTCAGACAGTTCCTCTGTCCATCATCAGGAGTTTTTCACTGTACACACAGCAACGGTATATGTCATACAGGTTTGCTGACAGCTTGCGAGCAGGATCAGGACGGAACTGCAGAACTGTCCAAAACATGTAGTTTTATTCCAAAAATTAATTTGAGAAATTAGTGCATCTAGTTGGTTTTATTATAAGAATTTATCACGATGCACCGTCACCTGAACGCCAAATTCGCTGTTTCTCTGTCGTAATAATGGTACTTCATTGTCTTCAAATGCAACATTACAATTCAACTTTGTATTAGAAATTCAAATAAAATACAGGAACTGAGAGTAGTGACGTTATATGTTTAATCTGAAATTCTAGTGCCTTTGGTTGTAATATAGAGCGTGATTCAAAAAGATGGACTCAATTTCATACGTCTATATTTCCTGAATTATACATGGTATGTGAATGATCTACATAACATTTGAAGAAGGAGGTCCCAAATTTTTAATTATCCTCGCTAGAGCTCTCGCCTAGCGCACAGCCGTGCAGCAGCGTCAGTTGAGAGCAAAATGGCTACAATGCAATACAAGATTTTTAGAGCTCGTCAGTTCATTAAAACTGAGTCGGCGACTGCCGTGCACCGTGCGTTTCGTCTTCGTTTCAACATTCAACCTCCAACGAGGAAGAGCATTTGTCGTTGGAATCATCAGTTTGAGCAAAGAGGTTCTCTGTGTAAAGGCAAAAGCTCCGGCCGACCACGTGTATCAGAGGAGAACGTGAGACGAATTCAAGAGTTTTGAGCGTAGCCCACGCAAGTCAACCCGTAGAGCGAGCAGAGAAATTGGAATACCGCTACCAACTGTCTGGCATGTGTTGGGGCGCCGTTTACTCTTCAATTGAGTCCATCTTTTTTAATCACCCTGTATTGTCGGAATGAATCAAAATTAACCTTTTGGCGCCGGAATTATTTTTTTAATTTTAGCACACCCTGTATATAATATGTGAATAATACAGGAACCAAATAATTTAAAATTATGAAACAAACTGCATTTTGAAGAGAAAAAACCGGAGAGTATACACCACGTTTAAAACATTCAGTACCTATATTTGTTGAATAAATATATAAAATGCAACTTTAGAGGTTAGCGGTGCATTACGACCACTATAGTTGACATTAGGCGTGAAAAGGTTAAGTACCACAACTCGGATGCATTACACGATCCAACGTTGATCTTACACCCTTTGTGAAAAGTAAGTAGAAAATGTTGGCGTAGGAATAAGAATTTTGAAGACGTCGGGCTTCCTATTTTGTCTGAATGACTTGACTTGTGTATGAATAATCCGCCTACTGTTCGCACACCTTATCTCTGATCATTACGACTTGAGGTCAGAAAAAGCAGAACAAACAAAGCGAAAGCCTCGAGATGATAACAGGCAAGTAAATACGCGTAACTGCTAAATATCATGTTGTTTTGACGTGTGGACGGTTCAAAGATTATAAAATTATAGATTAGCAATTTGTCACTGGTAGAGTCAGAAAGCCAATCCGCATTTCCAAACAAACTTCAGCTTTGTAGTCGAAACAGCACAGGTCTTGGCCCGTTGAAATTTCAATAGGAAAATTCGGCAAGTCGTAGATTACCTATGTTTTGTCGAAAAAAAACTCTTCCATTGGTTAATTATTATACACTGCAGTTTTGGGGTAACTTTAAATAAAGATTTCATCGCAAAAGAACTTCCATAACTTTATTTTGGCAAAGGTAGGCATTGTTATACCGACTGAAGCACAGGCACCTATCACTTCAGTTTACTGCTGTCCCTGTCTGGCCCATTTTTAATTAATAACAACTCTGAATGTCAAACAATGACAGAATGATAATCCTCTGGCTCCTATTTTGTTACGTCATTGCAACAGTATATTTGGTGCTGGTGTTCTTTCTCGAGAATAAAGAGGTCGGGGCGTGAAGTCGACCACTCACATCTATCTAGTGCCAAGGTTTAGAATAAGTGGAGTTATGCCTCCGCTCCTCTGATATGCCTGCACGGCGTGGACTGGGACAGCCATGCCTTTTAACAGTAAAACACCTGCTAATTGCATTTGATCCGCCCAATATCCCATTCCCCATAGCGTAATAACTGCCATATCATAATCCTAAGGGACGAAGAAATTAAGTCGGACCCAAGTGGATGCAACTGAAGTAGAAACATTCAATATAATGGCTTCTGATATAGTGGTGTCGGAACACGGGCAGGGTTTTTAAGTCGTGTTCGAACACCCCTTCCCTCAGAATAAGAAAACCATTCCGCTTGCCAGACCCACAAAAAACAAACTGTAAAAATCTAGTCTTGTAACCTTCCCACATGCATGCATGTTACGGTCATTAGACCACTAAACACAGGCAGCCGACCTTTGAAGTCGCTATTTGAATGACAAAGAAGTCGACCAAAGAATTGTTCCGGTATCTTCTAGAAAAAAACCGCAACATTTTAGGAATTAATAGTTAATATATCAAAATACGTGCGTAAAGAAGTGCTCTAGCCAAGGGCGCAAACTCCAGAAAGCACTTTAAAAATTCTTGGTCTACAGTACGAGTGCAAATACAAGGAAACACCAGCACAGAACTTGGACGTATTAACATGTTCCGTTAATTGCACTCTCACGGATTGCATTATTATGTCTGTTTCACGTAAATTCCATATGATGTGCGTGTGTGTGAGTGAGTGTGTGCGTGTGCGCGCGTGTGAGTGTGTGCGCGCGTGTGTATGTGAGTGTGCGTGTGTGTGAGCGTGTGCGTGCGTGTGTGAGAGTGTGTGTGCGTGCGTGTACGCGCGCGCGCGCGTGTGTGTGGTGTGCGTGAGTGTGTGTGTAAGTGTGTGTGTGCGTGTGTGAATGTGTGTGTGAGTGTGTATGTGTGTGTGGTGCGTGTGTTGTGGTGTGTGTTTGTGTGTGGTGTGTGTTTGTGTGTGGTGTGTGTGTGTGTGAGTGTGTGTGTGTGTGTGTGTGCGTGAAAGAGAGAGAGATGCCAGGAGGTCACATCGCACCTTGGTCGTTTCTGGAGGCTGACTGGTTGTCCTCTGACATTTTCAAGAGCCTGAATGTGACATCGCAATCTGTAGCGGTCAGCTTTCTCGGTAACTAATATTTACAGTACCAGCACTAGGCAATCAAGGAACTTTGTATTTTGTTAATTACTGCAGTAAGTAACTTCACAGTCCCATCCCTGTAGAAGCTAGTTCTGTTGCCCCATGCACTGTCACAGCACCGTAATCTACACTACACCTTTCAAAAGTGTTCCCATGGTCACGTGCTACCACTATCTGGCCTCTCACAGGAAGCCGGTAATCAAAACTGAAGTCGGGGTAACTCAGTCAGCATAGTGACTAGGCTACGACTGGACGACGAGGATTGCATCTCCATGGATTTCTTTCCTTGACAACATATCTAGACTGGTTTCGGGATCCACCTAGCCTCCTATCCAATGAGTACCGAAATCTCTTTTCCGGGTGGTAACTGACAACTTGTCTTCATCTAACCGAGGTTATAACTAGAGGATGTATGCCTTCACTTCCCATACACCTTCACGTTGTGGTCCTATGAAATAAGCGCTTGGTCACTGGAAGAACTAAAACTACATTAACACTTTCATTTTGACATTCAATACAAGTTCATTTAACCCCGTCAGTAGCTGCAGGTAGGAAACATTCAAACTGCGTAGTTGTGCTCAGACGTTCTCATAAGTCGGTGTATTTGTGCTTCCTGCCATGTGATGGCGGTGAATTGAACTCCAACTTTCTCATAGTTCTGTGTATTTGCGTCTCCTGCCAGCTGGTGGCAGGTCCATGAAACTGCGACGTGGGAGTGTGACGGGACTGTTATACCGCAGTACATAAAAGATTAATAATTTATAGTAAAATCAAATAAAATTTCCAATTCTTTGCTGCAGAAGGAAAGATATAATTTGGATGAAGCACAGGCGACATTACTACGAGATGAGACCGAATTACTGTGTAGAATGCGCGCAAGAAATTGTGTCACCAGTCTATGCTTATGTAAAGTGGGTAAGCCTCTCAGTCGAGCAGAAAGAGTGAGATAGGACGGCTCCTGCACTGTGGTTTGTACATAAATATAACAAGCAGAGCAAATTGCGCTTACGAAAGATATGAACAAACTCATCTGTCACCTCCTCTTTTCAGCCGTCTCTGGGCAAGTCTACTTTTCTGGTTTAATTTTCTGTCTCGCGCTGGTGTGCGATTTCATGCCCAGGTTCTAGGGACATTGGCTTACAGCTCATGCAGACAACGTCATGTCCCTTCTGACCCACCTTACAGAAGTAATACGTACTGATCTGTTACGGAGTTAATCTGTATCACCACCTGAAAGTGAGAACTCATCTTAACAGTACGGCCAACAAGAATGCAGACTCAAAGACCTCATTATTTCTCTTAATCATTCATTTTTATTCAGTTAAAACAGTTCCATGGAGGACCGTTCTTCTTGAGGTTTTGATGGTTGTTCAGCTGGTGAGAAAGTTCCCCGACTTTATTGAACTCGAAGTCAGGGGATGTTTTCACAATAGTTCCCTGATGGACCCTATACTGGGAGTGTTAAACCCAGTCAGTACACTGTCAATACTTCTTACTCTCCCTCCTAATAACCAATGTCACATTATTGTAACTTCTATGCCTAATTCCCCTAATTTGTTCCAATCCTTCGAGTATAAAACCCATAATTTTTTGCATACACACTACGTCTAAACACTGATTCATCCTGCTTTATTTAAGATCCCAATAATGCAAGGTTAACAATACACATTATGACGGGCCACCTTGTTGCAACCGCCTATACTTTAGTGATCTTCACACTTAGTGCAGAAGAAAACAAATATGAACTTCGTGCTTAAAATTCTGACTCATAAGATTTATTTCTGCTAAATGAGACAGCAGATATTCGCTGAAAGAAACAGTCTCTCGAATGCTTTATTTTAAAAGAGAAATTTAGACCTAAATTAGGTTATTAAAACCGCCATAGAATTCGTTGAGTAGCAGTAAAGCAAAGAAGTGTTGACACGTACAACTTTTATGAAGTGACAAACTTTCATAGCGCGCCAGTTACAGCCGTCTCTTTGTTTGAACTCCGTAACAGCTTACTAACTGGAGACATAACGTGTAACGGCATTATGCTTTAAACAACAGGTGTAACGTTGTAGTGAGCTGTGTTATTACCACTACAGTGGGAAGTAAATTTCCTGAACGTGTGCAAAAATTGTAATTGTTCACCTCAGGTCGCCGTTTGAATAATACTCAAAAAAGAAAAATTTAAACACGAGGAATGTCGGAACTGGCTTCAGGAAGAACCGATGGTTGCGGTGAAAAAGAGAAGAAAAACGTTAAGAAGTAAGAACGAAGAACTTAATAATAATAATCTTTATCAGGAGATTCATTACACTCGCACACAGCATGACGGCTGTTTGTTAAAGTTCATGTCGCAGAAAGCATAAACAACGTTCATTGTAATCTTAGCAATTGACCAACTTAATGCACAAATTCTTGTTTTATAATAAGTTTATTGTATTCCTCTACATGTTTCGAGCACTGTTGTGCTCATCATCAGGAGGTCAAATTGTATTATACAGCATCTGGTATCGTCACACTCTGTAGGTGGCCGTCCGGTGCGTAGGTTGAGAGAGAACTGCACCTGTGCACCGGACGGCCACCTACAGAGTGTGACGATACCAGATGCTGTACAATACAATTTGACCTCCTGATGATGAGCACATGGTGCTCGAAACATGTAGAGGAATACAATAAACTTATTATAAAACAAGAACTTGTGCATTAAGCTGGTCAATTGCTAAGATTATACTGAGATGCACGGTCAGCAAAGCATCAAACCGTTCAATGTGTAAAAACTTCTTAACATAATGTGACTGGACATCCGTCGCCTATTTGCAGAACCGCCTTGAGGTGACAATAAAGAAACAAAATTACGCTTTATTTTCGAATGTAACAAACATCAGTTTATCACAAGTAGAGCGCTAGGAAGACACAAAAACCAGCAATTCCTCTGCAGTCTCCAAGTAGTGATAGCGAAATTCAGGCAGTTCTGAATTTTCTTACGCTGCTCAGCTGCGATTAAGGACAGCTACTGTAATTCTGTTTAAGCAAATAATTCAGTACATGGGGGCATGTGACTACCACATACCTGCAATTATGCGTATTTTATTCGTCAGCCGATATAATACCGTAAAGGATTATCTAGTACGGAGAAAATGCCTCTATGAGACCAGGACACTCACTAAATTTAGGGTTTAAGTAGTCGGTCGCCAAGAACAAAACACAATATTTAATAAAGCTGGTATCATAGGACACAAAATATTCCACGGATTATTACCACCCAGAAGACCGAACAAAATGAATGGCAATATTTACGGTCTCTGTCAAAAGCATTACCAAGAAAACCCAGTTACTAGGATCGAAAATTTTGTATTCTTGTCTACCAAAATATTTCTGGATACGCAAGGATATATACTGGAACAATTTTCATGTGAATAAAATCTGTCATGCTTTAGTAATATCGTGATGTCAGGGTCGGTGCTATGAGGACTTAACGGGTTACAGAGCAGCTACACTGTAGATCTGGTTCGGAAGTAGCATTGTTCGAATGTCTGCCTTGATATCCATCAAAATGAATGAGGTTTCACGTGATTTCCTTCAGTTCTTCCATGCATGTGCTGATATAATACAATGATTAGACCACAAACTCTTCCTTCCAAATCCTTGTCATTTCAGCAGTCAACAGTTTTACTACCACGCATATTGCAGGCCTACAGCAGTGCAGCTCGAATCCCCCCCGCCCCCCAAAGTACAGTCGGAGCCGCGGTCATGCGACATGAGGACGATAATTATTTTTCGAATAATGCATTTACTCCATAATACTTATGTTTAAGTAAAATTTATTTTCAACAAAAGTGATTATGAACTTTATTTATTTGTGCAATAATACGACATCCACAGTTTTGCGATTCACCTGCAGTAACTCGCGGTGCAACCTTTGACAGTCACTGGTTTACAGTCCGACACAGTGACAACGTCGTCCATTTCACCACAAAGAACTGATGTGAGGGTCATTCATTGATAAATACAGGAAAGTATGTTGACACTACGTATGTTCCACATTCCATACAGTAATTAGATGCATAAAATAAATATCAACACGTGCACTTGGTTTTGTGGCTGTAATTGTATTGCGTAGTGGCCTCCAACATGTTTCGGCCACTCGTGTGGCCATCTTCAGGGTGGTGAGAAGAAAAATATAAATGTAATTCAAACTACGTGATTTTTAAAACTGTGGAGTGATTTAGGCACATTTTAATTATGTTTATATTCTTGTGTCACCACCCTGTACAATGTCACATGAGAGGCCGAAACACGTCGATGACCACTGTGCAATATCCATAAAACCAAAGTGCATGTGTTGGTATTTTACTGTATTTTATGCATAGAAAATTATGTTGATTGATGCAAATAAACTGTAGATGATTCAACTTTTAAACTGCGCATCAGTCGTGTTAGTTTCGTTACAATTACAATCAATTACTGTCGCAGTAATCGTGCGAAATTATCTTCAGTCTACAAGGAAATGTGGTTAATTGAAGAAATATATTTATTATGAATAGGTAAAGAAATATGAATTTTCAGCGAAACCTTCTAAATACAAAATGCTTTCCATCTCTCTAAGAACTAAAGAACGAAGCAACGTGGTATTGTGTCGTAATACAATAATCAACATCAAGTGATCTGTGCAACATATTCTTATGTAGCGGTTTCAGAACAGCGGACACAATGGCCGTGACACTCGCTAGTTCTGTCCTAACCAAGCAGCGTACTCATTCTCACCGGGGAAAGTGAAATACACTACGTATTTTGCCGCAGAGGACCAAACAAGGAAACTGGTCCGCAGACGAAAACACGCAACTTGGCAGCCTGAATATGAACCCTAATCAAACACGTCGCGTTATAGCAGAAGGCTATGTGAAGCAATCAATTCACAGCTCTCAGTTTAACAAACCTTTCTTCAGCTCTCCATGAAACAGGCTTACAGCATTTAAACAATATTTGATTATATATGAATTACTTGACGGCGACGCTGTTAGTACGACCGGTATGAAGAATACACCGTAATGAAAAATAAGAAGAGTCGGGATTCTTGGTATGGGCGCACAATTTTGAGACCAGGGCTCCAGAATACAAAACAGCAGTGCTACCCATTCGACTGTGGGGGGTAAGAAATGTACACATAATTATAGTGGGAAGTCAGAATGAAAGGGGGCAAATGAGTGACCTAGGAGCAGATGAGATCGGAGTATCTTAAGGAAACAGAGTGAGAATGTGAATAACATTCAAATGGCTAACGACAGAGCCCATCCAGAGACATTACAGTAATCCTCAGTGCAGCAACCACTTCTTTCCTTCACAGGATGCAATTGAAATATTTTATTAATACCCAGCAGTAGAAGGGTTGGATCCCCGTTTTGTGAAAATGTCAAAGTCGAACAGTGCATCGTGTGTATAGCGACCTGCAAAACAGAACAGTCATAGCTTTTACAGAGTGAAGGTAAAGTGATCCCATTACAGGCCCGGTGTGACCCAGAGGTTGGGTACAGGTATAGTTCTACTCTTCCATGACCACGGCACTAAAAGGGGATGAATGGTCAGCAGCACGCCCCGGCCGCACTTTACGCCCGGGAAAGACCCGGTACCCATTTTACAGGAGGCTGGGTGGGCCCCAGGGCCGGTCTGGACGGGCGGAAAATCTCGTCCCCACCGGGATTCGATCCCGGACCTTCCAGCCCGTAGTCAGTCGCTATACCGACTG
>Ga0136643_10010122_pt1 | contig 13907 bp, 7 predicted proteins | sample TergutLab28metaG_FD_96883 | JGI IMG/M metagenome (GOLD analysis project Ga0136643, IMG submission 96883) | Labiotermes labralis P1 segment gut microbial communities from Petit-Saut dam, French Guiana - Lab288 P1 (version 3) (version 3) | ecosystem: Host-associated > Arthropoda: Insects >...
TGACCGTGCATCCTGGTACGACTCTGGGTAAATGACCAACTTGATGCACAATTACGTTATATAATACTTTATTATTATAATAACCCTCTACATGTTTCGAACAACACTGTGCTCATCATCAGGAGGTCAAATCTTATTGATACAGCATCTGGTATAGTATTCTCTGTAAGTGATCGTCCGGTGTGCAGGTTGGGAGGGAACTCATTACAATTTAACCTCCTGATGATGAGCACAGAGTTGCTCGAAATATGTAGAGGATTATAATAATAAACGTATTATATAACGTAATTGTGCATCAAGTTGGTCATTTACCCAGAGACATCTAGCCTGTAGTCTAATTATTATACCGAGTGAACTAAAAGGCTTACATAATTGGTGTATCCCGTACAAATATCAATAGCTCGATCGTATGTAACTGCTACTCTAGCCTCAAACTCAATAGGGGAAGGCACCTCGCGTTTTCTTCCAGCGGAAGAACAGGTCATAACATCCCAGAAGACATGAATATTTACCGAAGTTGCTTGAAGGACTTCAAATCTCGCAACTCCAGCTTACTTTATGGTGATATCGGTAAGAGATCATATGTACAAGTTAGAAAGATTTTGTAGGAAAGAAAAGAACGCTGCAGCATACTTGTTATCTGAAGTGTCAAAATTGAAAGGGATAGGGGAGAAATTAGATAAAGGAAGTTGTCGCCTCTGTTTAGGTAAGGAGACTTTCAAACATATTTGTTGGTCTGTCCATAAACAGGCTAATAGAGCAGTGAAAACCCGATAAAAAGTGGATGGAAGCGAGTGATGCACGCTGTAGGAAAATGTTAATGATTCACAAATAAAAGACATGTTTGCAATTTGTGCAGTTAAACAGAAGTTAAAATGAATAGCTAACTAAATGCAATATAAAAAGGGATAATAAAACTAGTTGATACTGAAGGAACTACATCTGTGATAACCCGATGGCAATCGGTTGGTGGTCCTTGGAACCATGTTTGCTTCTGAACTCAAAGAATTCTTTAAAGGATTCATCCCGTTGTATTATTAAGAATTAAACTTATTTATTGTAATCTTACAATACGTTTTCCGTCAACACAACAACATTAGAATTAATGTATTATTGCAACATGTCCCGAGTTGAAACATGTTGCAATAATACATTAATTCTAATGTTGTTGTGTTGACGGAACACGTATTGTAAGATTACAGTAAATAAGTTTAATTCAAAGAATTCTTTGTTTAATTTTTTCTTTATTTGTATTGATAAAGGACAGTAGATTTACGTCAATAAAAAAGATTTCCGATATACGACAGTACCAAAAATAAAATTGGAGAAATCAGAATCTCTGAAACCTGTTTTGCAAATTGTAAAAAGCAAGTACGTGGTTAAAGTGTGTGCACATGTTCTCCCTCATCACATTTCAGGTCTCGAAATATTGATTAACAGGCAATAAACGTGGGGATCTTCCCAATCTGCTATTATGTCACCCCTCAAGTGATTATGTGCATTACTCCTAATCCGCCGCGCAGACCCATACCTCATTAATTCGGCTCTTGCATTGTATGCACTCGTCCATATGAAGGCGAGGGGAAGAAACCGGAAACTCTGCATCGTCGGGGGTCTGGAATTCGCTTCCACGCTGCTTAATAACATTGCCTGTAAAGTCACAATCACGTAATTTTTAATCACATTACATACGAGGTGTTTATGGTACTTGTGACGTCATTTTAATATTACTTGTGAAACGTGAATTTGTTCAGACCGAAGAGACTCAATAGTTTACCGATTACGATCTCATTAATTTAATTCCATGTCAGAAGCTCTTCTGATATTGTATCTGCCTTCCTTTGTTTATAACTTGTTATGTGGAGTAAGAATTCTACTTGAGAAGCTGTTCGTCACCCAAAAGTTAAAAGGTAAAGTGCACCCTTGTACGGGCACTGAGGCTCTGTACAGGCCGTACGGTCCGTAGGGGAAGTAAATGTATAGTTCTACTCTTTCTTGACCACGGCACTAGAAGGGGTGAGGAATCAGCGTCACGCCCCGGCCGCTCTTTACTACCGGGAAAGACCCGGTACCAATTGTACAGGATACGTCAGTCACCCAGCTGGCTAAGAAATTACCTGCCTTGTAAATTAATTACTGTGTCCATAAGATTACGCTCTTGGCTTTTATTTTTGAACAATAATAGGTTTATATTTTATACTTTTACTGTTAATTAGGGCCCATTTTCGGACAAATTTAATATTTTTTTCAATTCTAAGCCCATATTTTTAAATTTGTCTCTTTCCTTTAGGTTTTTCTAAATCAAAATATCTTTATTTTAAAATGGTTCATCAACCTCATAAATGACATTCTTATTGTAAAATTCAATAACCCAATACAAAAGTGGATGTTTGAACATGAACGTGTTGTATAGGCGCAGAGAAAGACGTAGGACAAATAACGTACACATAATAACAATAATAATCCCTCAGTCTAGAACCGATATAAGTTATGTCAGATTGGAGATCTGCAACGTCAAAATTTACTCTTGGTTTGAACATCATAATTATTTAGATATTTTTCCGTCCCCTTTATTTGAAAAAGAATCAACCCAGGGATATATATATATATATGTGTGTTTTATTAGGATTTATATATATATATATATATAGCATTTGATAATAATTATTGTCGCACATATTAAAGACGTTTTGTCATAATGTAGAAAATGATGCAGGTTCGAAACATTGTTCATCAAACTTACTCATTTTAACTGTAATTGTGATTTAGTGTACAACAACACATTTCTACAACGCAATTTCATAAATGTGTTCCTGCCTAGAGCTTTTACCATATTAAAGAACTGAAGATAAAAGCAGTCTAAATCACGCACACAGCTGCAGTTTCTACTCCACAAAACCCACTGCGTGTTCACTATAAAGACCAACCGGTTATTGTTGTGTACGAAAGTTATCACTGTTTGATATGAGAAACATAGGAAATACATACGTGTAGGTGGGTTAAATGAAAGTTGTTATTGTTTTATCTGGTGGTACAAAGAATAGCTTCTAAGTTACGAATAGCTAATTCCGTATTTCGCAATCCTTATCTCTGTGTGTGATTGGCAATTTGATAGCGATTCGTATTACAAAAGTCTAAAGTGGGTAATGGAGGAAACACTTGAAGGAGGCCGAGACCCACCACGGGCTGTAGTGCCGTTGGGAATGAAAAGTGGGTAAACTCATAAATCGATTAATTACTGATTAACATTAAATGAAATATGGCTACAGGTGTAGCAAGTAGCTATTATTTCTGATAACAATGGGTTATTTCAGGAATCTAGACATTCACTGGAAGTGAGCCAACGTGAGGTTAAAAAATTATTTCTAACGTGCCTCATGGTAGTTTGTTGTTACTTCGTAGAAATGTTGCAAACTGACGTAAGAGGAAAAAAAAACGGAGCTACCAAGAAATTGAAGAACTCTAGACGGTAAGGAAAGTACAATAGAGAGAGAACTCAGACGCGAACTGATGTCAAAAAGGAAAGCAATTTGGAAAATGTATCTTGGATATTCGGGGTATAGGCTAGTAGTACACCCCAGCCACCACAAAATACAGAAGCAGACACACACACACACACACACACACACACACACATGCACATGCTTATGCATACACAAGTGCACATCACAATTAGGCTTACAAGCATCCGACTGACACATTTTACAACTGACAATCAGTGCACATTAATAACAATAACTGACAATCATTACTGTAGTAAAGCTCAAAATAATTTTCAGCAATTTAACATTTTAGTGTTCAGGGAAAAGGGATGTGAATTATTTGTACATGCCAATCAACTTCAAAACTCTGTCTAAACCCTAAGATTTTCTCCTCCTCTGGTTCCTTCCAGCTTTCTTCCATGTCTGACAATTACTAGGAAACACGTAAAATATAATGCGTAAGGCGATCTGACTTCACCGATTGTCACCGCACGACCTTGTTTGATTTAGTGCGTGGCTTAATTTATTTGTTAATCCGAGTTTTGTCAACAAGCGGCAACGTGCTGAAAAACTTTAAGAATCGTGTGTGATATCGCGTGCCTTATACTTTAGAAGGTGGATTTAATGAGAAGAAGATTCAAAGTTCGTTTCTTTCCGTGTGCTGTCTTATTACATTTCATTATTATTTTTGTGTTGAGTTTTAAGTATGTTAAAGACTGATGTAGAAGATTAAATATGTATATATATATATATATATGTGTGTGTGTGTGTGTGTGTGTGTGTGTGTGTGTTTGTGTGGTGATACAAGCAGTATGCATAAGAAGTTTGAAGTTCTCAGGGAGGTGACAATTAAGCTACTCTATTTTGGGATGACACGTGGTGCACAATAATAAAATTTTAGTTGCTTCTCAGAAGAACTTACTGCTTCCGTCTTCTGGGTAGGGGATGAGTGTACGACATTTCTGAAAGGCGTTGTCACTTTTATAATAGGTAACACGACATCATAACCCAAAAGAAAGTATTGTTCAAGAAATATTCCATATCATTATTAGATTAGATTTTGTACTACGAAACCCTCGTACTAGTGACAGATATTGTGGTTAATTGTGTACTTTTAAAATCCACCGCTTTTAAAATTTTCTATGAAATTGTTAGTTGGTCCTGTTCGTATTTAAGTGATGGATATACACAATAATGTGCATGTCATGTAATTTTCTCTAATTTATAATGAAATTCTTTTCTTGTAGTCCATATTTTGATGTATTTTATTACAGGTCTACATATTGGGAAAAGTGCAGATTTTCTTTCAATTTACCCGCAAAAATTTCCTCTAAATTTCTTACGTATGATAAACCTTATACAACGTTTCAATTTTTTGTTGACAGAGTAGTAAGCCCAGGTAAATAAAGCTGTGTTAAGGAACAGAACCACCTCTGTGCTAGGCTACGTTACAGAATGAACATAGAACATAATCTATTCCCTAACTAAGCGACACGTATGGAATTACTCATGGTAGAATGGAAGCATTACTACAGCGTTCCCTTAATTTTCGGCACCAGATGGAGATTTGTGGTCATCTGTGGACTCGAAGGCTTTACCTTTCAGGAAAGGGCCCGTAGCACCCACCGGATAATCCTGCTATGGCTGTGGTTTCGATCTGAACACTACTGTGAAAAGTAAGTCCTCAGTCCCTTACACTATCGTTATACTGACGGAGCGACTCTTTTCACAAATGTAATATTGAAGTTGGGATACAATATGAGTCTAGTTTGGACATCCTTAAACTGTTTCCTTATGGCACACAGGTGGATGGAGTCGTGCTGGACCACTATGTTGATTGGAATTCGAAGGAGAATTGTAGAGCCATCCAGATCCAGAGAGTCGGTAGGATCACGTTGGCTTGCACACACAGGATGTCAATTCTTGATAGTGCTACTGTGGAATGAGATGCACCTTTCATTTTCCATGAAACGAAAAGCAACTATTAGACCTTAGATCTGTTTCATCGTTACGCAGGTGGAATTCAGCATTTCCAATATTCTGTTTGCAAGATGTACGTAAAGTACAAATACAGACAACTGTTTGAACTTGAGGTTTGTTTGACCATGCATCTTCCTCATGAAATAGAGTGAATGCCAACTTGATGCAACTAGGTAATTTTATTGATGTATTCTTAGCTCGACACGTTTCGAGTGCATACGCCCATCAACAGGAGCATTAGATGTTGAGTTGCAGCTTATGGTTTTCTGCACTCGGTGCAGAAAACCATAAGCTGCAACTCAACATCTAATGCTCCTGTTGATGGGCGTATGCACCCGAAACATGTCGAGCTAAGAATACATCAATAAAATTACCTAGTTGCATCAAGTTGGCGTTCACTCTTATTTCAAATGTTTGTAGAGTACATACCTGAAAACATTGTTGCCGAATTCTTAGATCGCACTATGTGGAGAACTAGTTTTGGAAGGAGCTATGAGCTTGTCGTTATACATACAACAGAATGAACAAACAAAGGAACAAATGAATGAATGAATGAATAAATAAATACATAGATAAATAAATAAATTCTCTTTGTTAAGCCAACTTTTAATGTGTATAGAATGTCTGTAATTATCACATTAATTATGAATCGTTACTTACTTTCTAGCGGCATGATTATTTACCGATAGTAAACTTACTTAATGGATTCTATTAGACATTTTACTAACAGCTGTCTGGGTGTAACATATTACCTCTTAATATTTTTATTTGACTTGGGAACGACTGATGTGAACAAAGAAATAATTTAAACTTTATGAGAAACTTGTGGGTGGGGGGGAGCGAAAATTAAAATTAAACTCATTAAACGAGGCAATTTGACTTCAGAAGTAAAGCTCCTCCGGACCTCGGACAAGACACATGTTATAATTACTGAGGTTTTCCGCAGTACCTCCAAATGACTGACAGGTTAGAACACAGAAACCAGGAGAGCTTCCTTTCAGAATCCTCCTAATTTATAGTTTGGACCCATCCCAAAATTTCACACTTTAAAATCTGAGATTCTGAGATTATTTTTAAGTAAACTGCAAATAAAATAAATAAATAAATATATGAAAGTTGTTAAAAGTACTGCAAACATTCCTTATCTGACTGTACAGTAAATAAATTTATCTCCTTTTTTTCCCCAAAGATTACGGACCAAAGAAACAGATTTTTTTTCTGTTTCTCCTCCCCCAAACAAGCGAAACAACCCCCTTCAACTGAATGGAAAGCCCATGCTCAAGTCCATTGAACATCATAGAAGTTAGAACTATAGGGACTATTTTGCTGCATGCACCATTAGCTGATGAGGTAGCACGAGAATGTGATGGAGTTGGTGTGCTGTCTTCAGATTGGTACACTGTGCAGCTAGCTAATATAAAGCTCAAAGTACTTGCATGTGCCTTATGTATTATGCAGGATACGGGCAATGCCTCTCTTCTGTGCTAACATGCGGATCCAAAACATCTGGAATACCGGCAGACAAATATCCTACAGAGTCAGAAGCATTTCTTAGCAGAAATATTGGCTGCAAAGTAAGTAGCTCAATACGCGAGGGCGTTTGTTTTACAAATGCACTGGTTCTGTGTAAAATTATCCATTGTATTCTTTGAAGTTTAGAATTCCAAATGGCAAAGACACTGCATGTAGTATAAAATGAAATACAGACAAATATTTCCGTGTTCTTAATTAGGCAACGTTATATGAGTTCATTTTGCCTAACATCTGCACTCATTCCTAACCAAGGCATCAGATGCAGCTGCGTAGTGTTCTTTCGTCTGGAGAAGGTCATCTTGATTACCACTGAGAATATGATACTGCACATGTGTTTCACAGCAGGACTGGACCAGTAAGAAAAGAGTCGAAATTTTTTTACCTGCCCCGAAAATCGAATCACGATTTCTTCGTAAATTGCCTGAGATCGTTTGTTGAAATAGGCCACCAGCGAGTATGTCCATTTTCTCACCTGCTCGGCATTCATACTTAGTTAAGCAATTAAAATTTCCTATGAAATTTTCACGTCTCCCAATTTTGCTACAGCAATATCGACCTTATCTTCCTTGACTCTGTTTTTCTCATAAGGTAACATGCACGTCTAAAGCACATTCATGTGTTTGTAAAGTTTCGTTTTACTTTTCCGCCTATATGTTTCATTTACAGCATCGTCCATTGAAAAAAAGCCCTCTCTGATGATGGGAGATAATTACTACTTCAGGCACGGATTAAAATTTTTGCGGTATCTGTTAACAAATCTCATGAAATCTATGATTCACGTCAGTCAGATTCAGTCTTTCTTCTTCATCATGAAACGAAAGAGTATGGGGGGGGGGGGGATAGATGCCACAGAACCCGCGGGAATTAAAAGAAGGGGTCTTTTGTGAATATAACATGCAAGAGAAAACGGAGCAATGGAAGAGGGAATTTAAAGATGGCAGATAAAGTCGTGTTGACAGGGAAGAGACGGGGTTGGGGACCAAAATAGAAACGTGTAGCCGATTGTTGGGTGGGTGCTGAAGAGGTCCCTACAGAAGGGTAGACCCTGCAGTCGCGTATGATGATGCAAAGGCAGCCTGGGGTGATATTATCTGAACCTGAACTCTGGACAACAGTCATCAAACAGTATGGGGAAGATGAGAGATAATGCTTCCGGGATCAGCGGAGGCTAGTGCAGAACAATGCATCAAGCAACTGAATGGAATTTAGAGCGGATTTTACACGACTACAGTGGTTCTACGTGAAATTGACTAGATCTGGTGCCAAATAACCAATAGAAGGCGACACGCGATTTCAGGAGGTGCTAACAATGCCTTCATAGAAATTTCATTGTAACAAACCGGCAATACCATTTCCCACTAAATATAAAAACTATATAATTCACTCATACACAACTTTATGTATGATTAGATTATATTAGGTTATAATTCCAGCTGCATGTTTCGGCCCAAGTGTAGGGCCATCTTCAGGCTGATCTTTGAGTAGGTGGAGTGTACAGTTGATAATGCTTCCAAATTACGAGTTCTCACATTACAAGAATTGGTTAAAATAATTGTGATTATGTTATATAAAAGACTTAAGATTAAAATTCAAATTTTGTATTTTTGTACAATGAAAATTAAAAACAAATAAAGTAAAAGTAAAAGTACTACATTTGAATTTTAATCTTAAGTCTCTTATATAACACACCACAATTATTTTAACCAATTCTTGTAATATGAGATCTCGTAATTTGGAAGCATTATCAACTGTGCACTGCACCTACTCAAAGATCAGTCTGAAGATTGCCCTAAAATTGTGCCGAAACATGTAGCTGGAATTGTAACCTAATATAACCTAATAAAATATAAATTTGTGTATGAATCTATTATATATATTTTATATTTAGCTTGTATTCAACACAACGGGATTGTCTCATTTAAAAAAAAAAACATTTCCGACATTTGGCTTCATTCCGCAGAGTAGCTTATGCAGTATAAAGAGACCATTTTCTGACATATACTGGTCCTAAGTCCTGCCACATTATTTATTGCTAATCGTTAATGATCGCGCCCTTTTCCAGATATCGGAGAAATTTGGTGGATTGACAAAGCGTAAAGTGTACCGGGGTGCTGATAAGTGCTTAGTCCGACCAGAGAGGAAACAAGCTCAGAAGCATGTCAGGGACGCGCGCGATTTCAACAACATCGAGACGCGAACTGTAATCATTTTTTTCCTTACAAGGCAAGGCGCCGAAGGAAATTCACGCCATTCTGACAGAAACATTACCTTGTTTCCTTCCTGGTCGGGCTAAGGACTTATCAGCACCCCTGTACTCCGAGAGTACAAAATGCATATTTTTGCCGGCTTACAGATTATTTTGTAGAAGTTGTACCAAGAAAATCCGAGTTTTCTGCGATATTACACAATATCGCTTGGGAAACAGTTCCCAAATTTTCAAAAGGACCATCGGTAAATATTTAGCAACAACACAAGGGAAAACCCCAGAAGACTTGAACATACGTTAACCCTACTGTGAGGACGTCCCATGTCGCAAGTTCTTCGCGGTTTTTAACTGTATTCGTTTCACCGAGGCCTGAGATCTTCGCCTTCTGCAATGTTGGGCGGGGTCGATTAGTAGTCATTTACCGATGTTTCGAGACAATTTTTCTTTCCTATCTTCAAGGTTCAAGCATTCCAACATCTTCTTGGACAGCTTGACCTTTAAAGACGGGACCGATAGATTGTCCCTAAACATCAGTATATAACCACCAATCTACGCCTTGTTACATCCCTTGTGGAAGCCTGAAATTACCGATGTCTGTTTTATTACTCGTACATGGAATATTATTCAGATGCCATGAACATCACACAGTAAATCTCTGTATGAGTAACAAATTATGAGAATGTTTAGAGGCTATGTGTTTCCATGTATCGTCGTAAGTTAGGCTATACGTTCCAGATGGGTTTTACAGCTTTTATTGACGATCATTTACTCCAGGAACTAACAGCCATACAGACAACTTTCCTATTGTGATTTAATAAATAAAGGTATTTTATGTTTTGTTTATGTCTAAATTATATTCCACCAATTTTATTGTTACACCGTGCATGTTGTTGAGTTACTCAATTACTATACCAACTACTGCACCTATAAAAAATTTATAAAATTTTCACATTAAAACATTAAAAACGCTCCGACATGTTTCGGTCCTAGGACCGAAACATGTCGGAGCGTTTTTAATGTTTTAATGTGTAAATTTTATATATGTACAGTAGTTGGTATAATAATTGAGTATATTCCACCAAGTTTCTTATGACTGTCAGTAAATGTAAAACATTCCTGGACAGATCTCAAATATAGATTACGTTTACTTCAACAATCTTCGTTTAAAAACGTAGGCTTACGTAAACACAAAATATAACTTGTGAACCTAAAGCACCTTCATTAAATAGGCTTATTTCTGTCTCGCGCAAGTTGTGTAAACATCTCTGTGTAAACTAATATTTGAAGCTGAAGCCATTCCTTAAGTAATCCAACAGTCATCACTAACTTATGAGGAGTTAATGAAATTTTGTAGCAAAGTATAACAAAAAACTTTGTCCGTTTCTACTAAGTTCACTAATTAAGATCCTATTTTTAATATTTGCTTATAAGCCTGCAGTATTAATTAAATTTTTTCCACGCTAAATTTTATTTTAAAACGGCTTCTTAGCCTCCTTACATAAGCAAACTGTAGGCTACAAAGCGGCCACCTAACAAGAGCTGTGAGTAGTAGTAGTAGTAGTAGTAGAATATAGCAGTAGTAGTATGTAGTAGTAGTAGTAGAATAGTAGTAGTGTAGTAATATTTAGTAGTAGTAGTAGTAATAGTAGTAGAATGTAGCAGTAGTAGTAGTAGTATGTAGTAGTAGTAATAGTAGTAGTGTAGTAATATGTAGTAGTAGTAGTAGTAATAGTAGTAGAATGTAGCAGTAGTAGTATGTAGTAGCAGTAGTAGTAGTAGTGTAGTAGTAATAGTAGTAGTATGTAGCAGTAGTACTATGTAGTAGTAGGAGTAGTAGTAGTACTATGTAGTAGTAGTAGTAGTAGTAGTAGTATGTAGTAGTGTAGTAGTATGTAGTAGTACTATATAGTAGTAGTAGTAATAGTAGTAGAATGTAGCAGTAGTAGTAGTAGTAGTAGTAATAATAATAATGTTCATTAACGTTGTTGAAAACCGAAATTATTTGGACCAATAATGTGTGATATTCTCCGATCATGATATGAAATTTACGATCAACGAACATTCAATAATGGTAATATATCACAAGCCGCCACTGCGATATCTACACAGGTTTCATTGTCAAATAATCGACTGCCGCGAATCAACACATGCACGTGCAGTTGTGGGTTCGAGCCTTACGTTCTGGTATCCAAGTGCCGCAGTGTAATGTTCTGCACGTGTCGTCCCAAGAATAGACGGAAAATTCAACGTCTTTAGGGTAACGTCCTCAGTCCTTGGTACGCGGTCGTTCTGTCACGGTCAGACTACTGAAATGCCTAACATTATAAGGTTATTACCTACAAAACATGCATACAATTTCGTATTGAAAATGTTACTTATTAATAAATAACATATTTATTTACTTGTGTACGAAATATTGGTGTTATTATTTATTATTATTTTTTATAATTAATATCATTATCGTCAATTAGCCTGGATGTCTGATGTCACCATCACTTCCGCACCAGGTCTGGGATATACCAAGTCCAATTTGCAATTAGTGGAGAGAGTCCTTTATTCAGTTTTACACCACCCAAAATCTGAAATATGTTCGTCCTTATGTAGCATCAACCTTAGCAGTGTTCGTGGAGTTTAACCTCCATTGTCTCCAAGTAAGAAACTGGTGTAAATCCGTATAACATTAACCAACAAGATGCCCTACTTTCTATTAATTTATTTCAATAGTAAGCTTCTGCATGTTTCGAGCAGGCTTGGTTCTCATCATCAGGAGGCTCACCTCTGTATAAACAGCAATTGATATAGTCGTGCGTTATGTTGACTGGTTGCTGCCAGCAGCCATTCAACATAACCAATTGCTGTTTATACAGTGTTGATTCTCCTAATGATGAGCAGCAAGCCTGCTCAAAACATGTAGCGGCTTACAGTTGAAATAAATTAATATAAAATAGTGCACTTTGTTGGTTCATATTATACGGATATATAACGATTCACGGATAACATAACATAAAATTGGTGTAAATTTACATCTTAATCAGCCTAATTGAGACGGATTGTTTAACACTCCTACGTTTAATTCAGAATGTTCCGGGTTTAAGTCTCAGCTTGGAGATCAAAGTTCCACGCGAATGTTTCTTACTTTTCCTCAGTTCTTCAAGACGAATGACAGCAGAGTAGGTTACCTCTGGTTGGTCTGCGATGCTTTCTGTTCACATACTTGCCAATCCATTAGTCACTACTCAACCTACCATTCAGCGATTGACACCGTCGTTATCTGCCATCAAATAAATAGCCCAGTTACTGCAATGACTGTGGGCTGGACAACAGCTCTGTTCGCTTTAAGAAGAGTGATTATTCCATTCGTTAACGCGCCCACACCAGCGCTGGGGTTGACGTAGTCTCTTATACGCTTGGGTGGTATTGCGGTGTAAATTAGGTGTTTATACGAGCCAAATATTCACCATTTACCTTTAACCACTGCCCATGTTAAGAATGCTCTGATCTTTAGATCGACCGTCCCATAGACTTAGAAGTTTATAATTTAATGCTGAAATAAGTGCAGTGTAGGGAAGGGGGTAAAAACGAGACTATATGGGAAAAGTTTATATGAATAGTAAAGTGGTGAGAAGTGAAGGGTTGGGGTGAAAGCGTGAATACAATACGTGTGGAAAAAAATACTTGAAACTTTATACAGTATTTTCTTACCGTGGTGTTGTTTATCTTTTCAACGTGTTGTATTTTAAGATGTCTTGTATATATTATTGTTAGTTGTCTTGTGTGTATTGTTGTAGTTGTCTTTGTGTATTGTTGTCATTTTATGTGTATTTTTTGTACTATGTGTGTATAGCTGTTTTTAATTTAGATGCCGGACTGCTGGCTAGAAGTCACTATTCGGGAGGTCCTGCGACCGGCCACCTCGACACATGTTTTTCTTGGTTTCCTTGTGCCTGAAAGCAAATGCTGAGATGGTTCCCAAAATTCCAAGTTGCCACTACATGCTTCTCATGTAGCCCTCCGACTTAAATTTATTAGTAACCAATTTAATATTTTGTATACACGTAAAATAAACACTGCCACCGGGTGACAACCCAATTGCAGCTAATATTATTATTATTATTATACAGTTATAACCTTTACTGTTAGGTGACATCCGTCCATATGTGTGTTGCTCATAATTAAGGTGTTATATTAACTGACACACTCAAGTATGCAGATCTAATATATTGGTCTTTTATTCATATTAATCTACATTACTTTCGATACTGCATTGGTGTGCACAGACTGCGTAGGCTTTCCCACTAATCATTTCATTCCTTTTATTCATATTTTATCTGATCTCATTTTATCTTATCTTAAATTAAAGTTTTACGTTTTATCCGATACATTGGATTGTACAAAAGATGACTCTAATACAGCTTTAGTGTCGTTTTTCCTTTTAAGAATAATATTTATCACTATTCTTTAAGATTTTACACCCCTGATTTTAGGAGGCTCCGCTGTCCTCTTTATTCTTTTTTGCGAACTGATGTCGACCTGATGATGGCTGATGTAAACAGCCGAAACTAAATAATGGACCGGTTCGATCTCCGGCGCTACCAGATTTTCTGAGTAGTACTGGGTCTGGAACGGGGTCCACTCAGCCTCGTGAGCCTCGTGAGGTCAATTGAGGAGCTACTTGAATGAAAAAAGTAGCGGCTCCAGGTCTAGAA
>Ga0136643_10010123_pt1 | contig 13905 bp, 14 predicted proteins | sample TergutLab28metaG_FD_96883 | JGI IMG/M metagenome (GOLD analysis project Ga0136643, IMG submission 96883) | Labiotermes labralis P1 segment gut microbial communities from Petit-Saut dam, French Guiana - Lab288 P1 (version 3) (version 3) | ecosystem: Host-associated > Arthropoda: Insects >...
CCTGTGTAAATTGGACTATTAAAAACTGAAACCAACTACCTGCAGAAGCGTTAGGGACTTTCCCTTGTAAACCTAACATTCTTAGAAACAGGGTTAGGAGAACAATTGTAAATGGGGTTAAATGAAAGTAATAGAAGTGTGGTGAAAATCATCTAAAAGTGCAGTGAAATGAGGTGAGGTGTAGTGATGTAAGGTGAAATGGAGCAGTAGGAAATTAAATGGAGTTAAGCCAAATGAGAGGGTAGTGAAGTGTAGTTGGATGAAGTTCAAATGAGAGGAAGTGAAGTGTAGTGAAGATCTTAGTAACAGAGTGTCTAACATTATTAGAACACATACAGATCATATGAAGTTTGTTGCTTATATGGTTTTTTTGTATATCACATTCTTTCATGTTCTTCTGGTTCCATTTTTTTTATTATTGTATAATGGTTGTTTGTTTTGTATGCTTTTGTTTAATTTTGTAAATTATGTATTTTTATTGTTATGTATGTTCTGTTCTGCATATTCTGTTTTCATTGTGCCAACTAGCACTCTTTGGCTATCCTGATTGAGGTTTCTCTGTGCTTTTTCCTCAATTGTAACACAAATGCCAGGGTATAATTCGCAAAGACAAGGCACGGCCTGCGTTCTTCCCAATTAGTTGTTCTATGTATTGTTGTTAATTGTGTTGTTCTATGTATTGTTTGTGTGTAAATGTGTACTGTACTACTGCCACTGGGTGTCAACCCAACTGCAGTTAACAAATATATCATATCAAATGAAACCTCATCAAGTTTCTCAAAAAAAAAAGCATACACATATCTTTGTACATTAAATATTGAATGAAATACAATAAAAAATCTTTCATCTCAGCAGCAATGTACTTGAAATGACGGTCTTGTCCATCACATGAGTAACACCTGTCATGAAAACTTCTATCAATTACCTCACTGGAGAGGTAATATTAAGCATCCACCTGAAACAAATTCTGTCACCCTGAAGAGTCATCTGAAGTGTCCATAATCTTTGTGTTAGACTTCCTTCATTTAAGATTTTCTTCAGCTCAGAGTTCTAACCTGCTACTTATGAAGGGAAACTAACCGTAAATTTTCAATGGACTGTAATTTAGCAGACCACTGATACATACATACATCAGCTTCACACTTGTCTTATCTATCAGGAAAGCAAAATTTCATATTCATGCTTTATTATTTGTAGGCTGAATTTTAACTGCCTCCATGAAACATAAACTAAATTACACTCTTACTTTCTTCATCCACAGCAAACAAGTTTCTTTTATAATTCTCATTTGTGGCATTGATAAGCTTTAGTGTATTTTCCATAGCTTGAATTTCTTTTTCTGTTTTCCTTATTCTTGCATCTAATTCATCACCTTCCTGCTGAAGTTCATACTTTTCTTGTGCATGCTGAAATAAAAACATGAGAAAAATAACCGACAGCCAGACATAGATATTTACCACATTCACTCCTAATCCTGTCACCTGATATGCTGGGGTTTACTACATTCCAACAGTGATCCTGTCAAACGATGGCCTGATGGCACTGTTCAGTGAAATGCTATTTTCTTCTATAGATGTCAATTAAATAAAGAAAAATATTAAGTGTAGCTTGTTGAAGCTCAAGAGTGGAAATATAGAGTAACTTATTCTCTTGCAGTTTCATTTTGAATGTATGAAGACCAAAAGCAGCATTTGTGGAATAACTGCTGGTTCATCATGTAACATCAGTGTAGAGGCATAAAATAAATGCTGACATATGGAAGATATGTAGCCCTTTGAAGTACAGAGGTTACTATATCAGTAGTCATTCTGTTACAATTAAAACCATGTAGATGATATCCAATTATTTCATATACATAAGGAGTACTCCAGTGTCATAAGTGGGTTCCTGTCACCATGGCATGGCACATACACAGGTTGCAGATGAAGCAACGGTCTCCAATATGGAAAGTGGCCATGAATATATTGAATAAGCAGTCGCAGACAACCGATAAGGGTGGTCCTCCAGCTTGGGGTTGGACGAGGTGCTAATGACTCCTCACCATAAAAACTCACCATGTTACAAAGCATATCACAAAGCCTCTGACTTGGACTGATCCTTTGGTTCAGGACAGGGACAGGTGAAAGGCTCCTACAAATGTGGTAATGAACCTCTGCATTCAATAAATTGCGGTGAATTTCTTGACTAGCCTAGGATCAATTAGCTTCATGGAGTTAGTTAGTGTAGGAGGTACCCTTCATGAAGAATGCTGCATAAAATGTTGTATGTAGTTGGTAAGTGATATGCCTTATTACTAGAACCACTTTTATTGCCTCATCCATAAACAGATATAATAAGGGGCTCCTTTCCCTTATGAGGCAATTCCTCCTTATGCCAAACAGAATAAGTTTATTGATCTCAGAACATACCATATTTCTCATCTCATAAGGCACTACAAGTGACAAGATGCACCCTATTATCAGCAAGGTATTTTTGTGGATTTAATAGGTTATTTATGTACGCTCCCTTCCAGTGTTAAGAAACTATAGTGATTTTTTGGGATTTATTTGGAAGGGGAGGGCAGCTTCATTTGGGGTAGAAAATACAATAATGTTGTACTCTGCTTGTATCAGTACTGCTGGAAAGGTCAAACACAACCATCAAAATGGCAGCAATGCATTTCTCCACAAGGTTAGTACCCTACAAGATAGCACAGTGTCACAACCCATAACACCATAATATGATCTTCACTGCTGTGAAAACATCAAATTCTGATTCTTGGATTATGTTATAACAACACTCCTCATAATATTGTACAACTAGTAAAATGAAATTGCCTCAAAAGGTCTTCATCATTTCTATTGTAACTTGTCAATCCACCGGTGTTCTATCCAGCATAAAAGAGTAATTTCACTGTGCACTTCATGTTTCAAGTTGCAGATCTAACAGAGAAAACCAAAAGATATCATGAAATTTACTCCATACTCATATCTACATGTGTGTTAAGTAACCACTGTTCAAATGTGTGCGTAATATGATAGAATATTTGGATGTGATTTGAATCCTCATCCCCCAACTTTTCCTTTTATTAAATACATGTCTAAATTTTAATTTTTTAATGTCAGTGTTATTCATGTTTAACATTTTAGCAAATGCATAGAGTGGAATCCCCATTTAAGGTGTCTTCAGGAAAGAGCGGATATAAACACTAAACATAAAAACATCAAATCAAGAAAATTTAATGCCAAAATTAATGAATTTGGATAATGAAAACTGAAGGTTAAATGGGAGATAAATTTAAATCTAGGAGAACTAACTGTGGTTGTTACCATATTGTGATAACGACTAGGAAGATAATCATCATAACGTGCAAGTTGGGTACTTGTGATCATAAAATCTAAATTCTAATATAAAATCTACATCAATAACACGATGACAGTAAACTGGAATTATAGAAAGCCATAACACCTACAGGGTACTGGCACAGTAACAGAATGTTGAACACATACATTGACAGTCACAAGTAGCAGGCTGTACAGCTGCAATGTGTGATATACAATGTAGTTTATTATCCTGACCAACCAATGCACAACCCATTAAAAAAAAGTTCAACCTAGAAGAGGCCACAAAGGCCCATAGGGGAAGAAGGGGTATAGCTCTAGTCTTTCTTTAACCTCAGTGCTAGATGGGGGTGGGTGGTCAATGATACGCCCTGGACACTTTACCCCCAGGAAAGACCTGGTACCCATTGTACAGTAGGCTGGGTGGGTCCCAGGGCTGGTCTGGATGGGTGCGGAAAATCTCGCCCCCACCAGGATTTAATTCCCACAACATATATAAATTGATAATATTTTATATATCATTCATATCCTACCAGCATACAAGAAACACCACCACAGGACTGTCCAAATTGTATATACAGCCACCAAACAACAACATCTATGTTTTATTAACATTTTATAGATTTTATCATACAACAACGATTATGTGAACATTTTAATCTACTGCTTTTATTGAGCTGTAATTTTAATAGTTTTAATAATTTTGTAACTTTAGCAAGCACAAAGTTAAGACTCCCTGAAGATGATGCAGATGCATCGAAAAATGTAGGAGTACTCACGATATATAAAATATTGTTAATTTATATATATATATATATATATGTTGTGCGTTTGTTGGTCTGGGTAATAAACTGTACACAATGCACAGTACATACATCAGAATGATACAATGTATTGTTTATTAATACTTTACTCTCGGTGTTAATGTTGGAATCAGCATGAATCTGGCAAAAGTCATTACTATTTTGAACATATTTTCAACTGAAAAAAAGAACAATGAATTAATGTGATATTAACTTGCTTTAAACTTAATTATATTACCTTTATTTTGAAATATGTTACTGAAAGCTGCTCCCCATCTTCAGATGGTCCAATTGAGTTCATTACAATGTCAAACTTCTTCTGCAGCTGGCTAATTTTGGTTTCACATCTTTTGATATCTGCAATTAGGTGAGTTTTCTCTTCACTCAAATTTCGTCTCTGAATTAAGAGGACATCTTTGTGCAACCCAATTTCCAACTTCCGCTCCTTCATAGCCTGAATTTCCACCATCACTTAGTATAAGTTTATGAACAATATTTCTACACAGTAACTAACAAAATACAGTAACTCTCTAAAGATACAACCGAAATCTGCCAATTACTTGAAACATGTGCCATTCATCCACATTGTTTCGTTATGCTTTGCACAAATAAATCCATCATTGCCTGTCACAAATTTCTGTTAACTGGCCTGTAATAATAGAGCTGTCACATTTGTGGAGTCCTGCTGCACTCCACAATGTGCATTCACAGTTCAATATTTACTTGATCTGTTAACTTATCTATCTTTCCAAATCACATTATGGGAATAATGTAGCAGCAAAATTCACAACAGCAGTTAACCAAAACTATTTTCTCTGCATTGGTTTGTAAGAATTATTTTGTAAAGAAAAAATTCAAAGCCTTAAATATGTCACAGGTCCACAGACTTCTAATTACATGAGTTAGAGCATACTGGAAGTAAAAATATATTGCAATTCTCTAAACTCTTTGGCAACTTACAGCATCCAGTTCAAGCTTCTGCTTCTCCAGTGAGTAAACTTTATCTCCCTCATGAGCTATTGCCTTTTCAGCCTGATGCACTCTCAGACGGAGAATGTTCTCCTCCACCTGCTTCTCCTGGTTATAAGACTTGCTGAGTTTCAATTGTTTCTGCCCTCCATCTCTTAGCAGAATTTGATTTTGTCGTTTGTCTGCCACGTTTTCTAATTCTGCTGATTCTGCACTGACTGCCTTAATTAGTCTCTGCATCTTGTTCTATTGTTACCAACATAAATTTTAATGAGGAAATAATTTGCAAATATGCTGAAGTAGCAGCACATTAAATTCATCTAGTTATAGAGTGAGGCATACCTCTACTATTTGATTCTGAGATGTAAGAAGGTTGAGAGTTGCAATTTTTTCACTCCTAACTTCTTCTAGCTCTGTAATCTTCTTTTCATGGGCTTCTTTTTCTTCAGCATCTTGATCACTACCTATGAGATGATTAATACGCAACTCAATCATCTGCGCCTCAAACGCCTGTACAAATGATAACAAATCAATTAAATGGTAAAGTCAAAGTAACAGTCCTTTTTGTACTAAACTGTAGTAAAATTATATACCTTCTTGTCAATAATCTCCTTCTGGAATGTAAGTTCTTTTTGTACTTCCTGGACATGTGATACAATCAAAGACTTTGCTGATTCCAAACTACGAATGTCAGCAAGCCACTGTTCTTCTTGCTTCTTGAGATCAAATAATTTTTTGTGTGTTCGAAACAGCAGGTCATTGAGTCTGCTTGTCTCTAGAACCAAGACATCTATTGCCTTCTCCTCACACTGAAAGCAAACAGTCAAAATTCTGCTTCGAACAGGTCAATTATTTACTGTGCACAGGCTTATAATAGTATTCAATATCATCTTTGTATGGCAAAGAATTCTACAATGATGTATCTATTCACCCAATAATTAATTAATTAATTAATTTTTTGATACCATTATTTCCACCTTGTTTTGGACTATAACAGACCAGCTCCAGGAAAAGTCAAATGATTGTGACACAGGAAATTACTTATGGCTTAACACATTTAAATATATGTTTCTTAAAATAAGGTACATTACAAGCCTGTACATTTAAAATTAAACACATACATTTAAATTGTATTAATGGAATCAAATTCTGTAAGATAAAGGGATGCTATTCCACATGAATCCTTGTCCATACCAAGATAATTAGAATAACATTAATCACTGTAATGATTTTATGTGTTAATTTATAATACTAACATTTTACCATGCTGTGTACCTGTCATTCAAGAATCAATTACCTTGTCATTCCTAAAGAGCTTGGTTACAATGATAAACTGGTGCATATTTTGTTTATGAAGCAGGCATAACGTGGACACTTAATTGACTGCTGTTTCATTTGGCTACTGACTATCATCACCATTGTCATCTTCATATTTTTATACAAAGGCAAATTAAACAGAAAGACATTCATGTTGCAATACCAAAACTGAAAAACTATAAAATACAAATGAGGAACTGAGCATTAATTTAATTCAATTCTACAAGCTACCAATATTCACAATGAATTACAAAGACACACAAGTACATATTTTCAATTTAAAGTGAGGTGTCCAGTAGTTGGATGTATATAAATTAAGAAAAACTATTATTATATCCAAGGATAAAGGCATAAGCTAATTTCTAGTGTGTTTACAATTACATGCATCAATATTAATTCTCTATTTCTAAACATCAATGTTCTTCACAATGTTTATACAAACAACTGCACAATACTAAATAACAGTAAAAAGACAAAGCTTTGTCAATATATTAATAGAGTATATGATGTTAATGTGTGGAGGAGTGTCATATATTAACAAACTATTGCCTTTTTATTTTTTGTATTGATACTGATATTGATTGTTGTGCAGTTGTTGGAATAAATTATGTCAATTAGTTTACTGCATGGAACATGGATAATATTAAATCTACATTCTTATTTACAGTCATAAAACTGAATGAATTTCATGCCTGTAATTGTGAAGAACATCCACACACAATATACAAATATAAAGAGCTTATGCTGTCTTGCAGGAAATACATGGACTACTAACCACTGCAGTGATGACACAGCCCTTGATGCTGGTGGGGAATAATGGGCCCTGTATCACCACACATGTTCTTGTGTGACTTAATCAAACAATGCACCAACCCAAAAGCTGAACTCATTCATACACAAACCAAAACACATTGGAAAGAAGAAGAGTTGAAATCATTCAAAATTTTGCTGTCATCCTTATCATGCCATAATGACTTGTGTCACAGATGACCCTTCAAACATGTTTTATAGATTAACCATGAAATTTTAAAACCTGCAATTGCAATTAACATTTTTATACGCTCCAATCAACAGCTTCCCTTTCAATACCAGAGTAGACTAGGGTAGTAACAAACAAATCTCAATCAAACACTCAGTGGTCTGACTCCAATTTTGTTCCAATATGTGGATATTCCAATTTTTTCCATACCTGAATCATCTCTTCCAAATGTTGTGCCCTCTCAGCTGCAGATATAGTCCTATCAGTAACCTGTTTCAAGCGACCTTTTGTCTTCTGCACAACTTCACTTCGTTCTTTCGTATGATTTTCTTTGAGTACAATATCACTGGCCAGTGCTGTGTTCTTTTGACGCTGGTTTTCAAGGTGTGAAGCAGTTCCTGCCAATGTGCGCTGCATTGTTCCAAGCTGAAAAATGAAGAAAATTTAAGAATGGTACTGATAATATCATGGCAATATTATCATATCCTGCCTGCCCTTAAAGCCATATTTAAATGACAGGAAGTCCCAAATGTTGCAGTGTTATCTTACTGTCATATGTTTTCTGATGTGTATCACCAAATAAAAATATAGATTTTGGTGTAAGAAGGTCCAGAGAATATTGTAACACCAGCATCTGTTGACATGATAAAATACCAGCACAATCTACATGCCCCGAATATGGAGACAGTACATGTTTCTCCAAAATGTTGGTACCCATTTCCCAAACTACATGGTGTCACATTCAAGAAGACTCTAATCTCATGACACACTTCTGTATGAAATTTGTGTCTGTAAAGAAGTTTACTTACTTCGCTTGTCAATTCATCAACAGTTTTCAGTAATTTATTGTAGTCATCTCGCATTCTGATGCTAGAACGAGTGATAGTTGAGATATGAGCTTCTATTTCCCTGTTGTTGTTCACTTCATTCCTAAGAAACTGACTTTGCTGTCTTCGGATTTCTAGCCTTTGCCGTGCCTCACCACGCAACATGGCAATTTCCTGAAGAAAAAAAAGAGCTGAAGTAGGAACTATTCCTGATGGATGTAACATGGCTAATAACAATTGGTGGTCAAATTTGACCAAGGGTATTAGGAACTTTATTAAGTAGTCAGGTAAGAAAAAGGGGGAAGATTGGTTTGAACCAGTCCTTAATATACGTATTGTCCCCTTCCCCAACTATCACCCAAATTTTTATTTGCCCCTCAAACATTCTTAGGTAGAAAAAATAATGGGAGGGGCATCTGACCACCCCTTGCCCCCTCCCCCCCCACCAAGTTATTCCAACAAAATCACCAACTAAAATACAATCAACAAAATGGGATGCAACTGTGGCAAGTTTAAGTACACATATATGAGTGTGAAGTCTTTTAACATTTCAAATGTCCCGTCTAACCATAACCTGGTTTTAAATTGTAGTTACAGTTGTCCTTGTGATCCATATGCTGATCACTGTGGTTTCACTCAGCAGTGTACAGCTTTTCTGTTGTATGTTTATTTGAAGAGTTGTTTTTTGATTCCAAAAACTCAAGCACCCACTGACACAATATCACACTTTGTATTCAGTGTGGTAATCTTCAGAACTCACCAGTACAGAGTCCCATCTGTGAAGCAGTGCAGTGCGGTGTGATGCAGAGCAGTTGCCTGACATGAGGAGTGACATACAGCAATGCAGTACAGTGCAGTACAGTGCAGTGTGGTGAAGTGCAGTACAGCATGGTGTGAAACAGTTCCATGCCGTGTGGAGGCGTGCTGTGGTACAGGAGATGAGGTGTGATGCAGTGCAGCATGGTGGAGGATGGGATAAATCAAAATTTAGTGGCCCTCATAATAAACACCACATGTGATTGGAGATTCTTATGGAGGTCAGTATCAAGTGTATGGTCTTCTGGGATGGGATACCAGGTATTTCTGTAGATAGGTACCAGCACTTGGGATAAACATGAAAACAAAAGTTTAAACCGAGTGATGGTATTTATGCAACATATCACCTGGAGTCACATCCCAGAAGACCTAATCTATATTTGATGTTCATACTTTCACTTTGCTGTGAATATCACGATTCCGTTGATGTAAAATTTTCACAGAAGATTCCCACTGTGTAATAAAATCTGGGCGTTCATTGTGAGCCTGCCTGAACATCTTTCCTGTTTGATCCAACACCTTTGTAAGTGATTCAGCATCAGCATTTATTTGACTGAGAAGCTGGTTTCTCTCCTCAACTTCTGCAGACAATCCCACACGGGTCAATTCAAGTTCCTGCAAAATAAAAATTAAAATTCATGCTGTAACCTGCTCAGCACTCATTGATGAAGAGACCTGGAATGACATGGCTGTTTCAGACTGAAAACTACCATGGTGACCAATTGATGCATTGCAGAACAGGCAGGGACTTTGTGAAAAATAGAAACGAATGTCGATTGCTCTATCTTCTTCTGCCTGTCCTTGTAACACCTCTTTGTGTGGAGATATGACAGCCTCCATGTCCAACTTCCAGCCATACACTCTAGGGCATTTCCATATTTTTTAAGGAAGGGATCATTATGACTTACATAAGAAACTTTAACACTTATGGAGCACTAGCCTGAATGCTAAACATGAACTTGTCTTCATTTTTACTGATGAAACAAATCATCAATTCCTTTACAATACAATGACATTCAACCATAGGAATGCTCACTACCCTACCCATCAACATATACAAAACAATTTCCAGACCTAATTAGCTCTTAATCAGCAAAATTAGCCAAAAATAAGCTCAAAAAATCATGGAAAGTATAAGGCACACTTTGTATCACACATCACCATTATAGCTACTGAGTGAGACAGATGGGCGGGTGTGGCCTGTTGTGTCTTAGTCTGCACTTATACATGCATGACCGCTAATGAGCAAGGGACCTACACTGCAATGCACAAGTGTTGCCACAGTAATTCTGCAAACAAGCAAGATCATGTGTGAACCCACACAGATGGTTGCAGTAACCAAGTGTAGGAGCAAAAGACAGTAATGGCATACTAGTCTTCACATTTGCTGAGAAAGTTACAAAAGCATGCATATTCAGTCAAATCCTGATTTCAAAATGTCCCTTAAAAACAAATAAAAATCAGATCAATGGGAGAGTTACACTTAGAAACTCTAGCTAGAAATGTCATCTGTGAAACCTTCCCAGAGAATTTTAAATAGCATGTCACATGTTTATCATAATTAGTAAAGGCATGTGATAAAATAAAATGGAAATGAAGAACATTCCAAACTTAGTTTTACACACACAATACTCTTGCAGTTAAAAAAAAAAAAAAGCCTTCGCTTTGGAAGTACCTACTTTGACTCCTGAACAGTTTACCGCACAATTGTGACTAGGTTTCCTCATGGTTTTATTCAGTGTCTTAAGAAGAAAACTAGGAAAGTAATTTGAAATAAGGCATGAGTGCTTTCTTTCAAATCCTTATTACACCACTCAAGAATATGTAATCAGTGCAGTTAAAAACCCTGTGATTCCAACAAGCATTTTCTCTGTTCTATTTAAGCCAACATTCCAGAAGCAACGTCTGTTTCTACTGTCAGGCGAAAATGAGCAACTCTTAGTCTACTAAGCTCCTACACATAGCTAAATTCATATCCTGAGCAATGACGTGTATCATCTACTACTATGGGCAGAAACTGCCCCCATTTCTGAAACAATACTGTTTTCGTATCACAAAACCTAGAACAACTGTCAAAATCCATACAAGCAGCCTTTATGTGTTCATGTGACATAATCATCAAATAACATTATCTTTATTTTATCCCCTCTACCAGCTTTCCTTCACCACATTAAGATGACAAAATTGTCCATTCTGCAAATCTGTTCACCATATCAGTCATTCACCTTTGCTTTGCTTTCATCTTCAAAGGTATATTTTGTAAGAAGTTCATTGTTTCCACCATCTCTTGCCACATCCTCTTTCCAACACAGCAAGGCATCCTTATCCAACTTCACATTTGCTTTTAACTTCTCCAGTTTCTCTGTGTGTGTGGAGACACCTTTCTGGGAAAAACAGAAAAAGTAATAAAACTACCATTATGTCAGTTACCATTCATGAGCAACAGAGACCTCACAACCTCTCCAATAATTAGTGTGGCAATGAGCTGGCACATGGGTTTGGTGTAAAATCTACATAAGCGACCAGCACGTGGGGAGATTTAAAACAATGATATTGTATAATCACCGAATCTTTACAGAAGGAATAAGCTCAACTTATAAAAATTAAAATTTATTCATTTAACTGGAAAAAAAGACTGGGAAAGAGCATTTGAAGTGCACCTAGAAACTCCACCACAAAACTAGCACATTTTTTTAACAGCCATAGATACCATACATTCCAGCAACAGTAAACATTAGGTATAAATGCCATAAGAAGTTTGTATGTTGTCTACTAGGTCCTCAGTATCAAACAGAAGGCATAAAAGGTGCATTGTTACATACAAATATTAGGAATGTATAAGTTTCACACTTTAATTATACGGGCTGTGATGTGACTGTGATGACAGTACTAGGAATAAAATACATATATATCAAGTGATAAGTGAAACTACTGAAAAAGTCCTAAGAAAAAAAAAATGAGTAATGGCAGTTTCTATACATTGTTATGGAAGTGCAAATTGGATTTCCACAAAGAGGCACAAATGCAGGGATTCTACACTGAAATCCAAACTGTCTGTGAATATATGAAGAATTATATTTAAGGGGAACTATTATTTCAAAAAGCAAAAACTACCTAAAACCATTTTGAGCAACCATCCATTACACATAAAAGGTTCAGTGAACTCCAAGAATACTGGACTGAAATTGAACAGATTCATGAAGACAGCAACTACTCACAGTAAAGACATTGCTGAATTTATAAACATTTCTTTAGATTGTCTAACACACACTGACAAACATATTACATTTTTTTTTTTTATATTTTGCTGACCGTGCATCTCAGTATAATCTTATTAATTGACCAACTTAAGGCACAAATTCTTTTTTCATAATAAGTTTATTACATTCCTCTACATGTTTTGAGCACTATGTGCTCATCATCAGGAGGTCAAAACTGTGTTATAAAGCATCTGGTATCATCACACTCTGTAGGTGGCCATCCTGTGCACAAGTCTCAACCTGATTATACAACATTTACCAACAAATATATTAGATTATGTAGCACTTACTGACACATATTTTTACCCTTTTTCTGACATACCTGCAGAGCAAAATGCCTCTCTTCAAGTTCATGAAAGGTCTTGCTTGTAAGCCGTAGCTCCCGTTCATAGCTACCACGCTCGACCTGAGCTGTCCGGTACAGGTTTTCTTCTGTCTCCACTTGTCTTTTATGTGCAAACAGTATGGCCTGAAAGACAGTACTAAATTATCTCATTGTAAAAGAATTATTGTAATGAAAGCCTGGTATACACTGCCTTTTGCATACATACCTCATTCTGCTGCTGCTCAAGTTTGACATTTTGAGTATGCTTAGAGAGAGAATTCACTCGATCAGTCAGTTCTTCAAGCTGAATTGTTAATTCGCCTTTCTCCTTTATACTCTTTTCCACCTATGAATACAACAACATACACTGAGAATTCAACATTGCAGTCTATGATTACCAAATCATAACGCTTTTTTAAATTACTGGAAATACCATTGATAATATAATAGAATACTCTATAAACAATTGAGATGGAATTAACTAATGTCAAAGGGTAAATAATCATACCTATTCAAAGTTATGTTACAACATTATACAACTACAGAATTCACACATGACATTATTTTGAGTAACTGCACATTCGAACTTCAGTTCAGACACCGCTAGGCTGCATCATGGTTCAGGTGGTCAGTCACCATTGGCATCTCACCGAGGAGGTATGGGTGCCACGTCATTCCAGTTCATGTTGGGTTTGTTTTGAATAAAGTGGCAATGGGGTGAGTTTTTCTCCAAGTATTTCAGTTGTCACCTGTCTGTATTAGTGCACCAATGCGCCATACACATATCTCACTCAATTACCCTCAACATTATATAATCTTAGCAAATGACAGCGACATTAAGCAAGACACTCCTCTCTCTCTCGTCTCTTGGCCACCAGAAACCATGATTGATGTCATGATTCAATGTTCGACAACCACAATATCTTCTTTGTTCAACTGGGCCAACATTCAGTACAGGATGAAAGTTGTATCTTATGGTATGCCTCTTAGTACTAAAATATAAAACTGTGGTTTTAGGGCTGGGAAAGCACACTTGATGAAGTAAACAGGCCAAGGGCTAGACGATCCGGGGTAAGATTTCCAGCAAAGGGAACAGAATTTTCTATTGTCCCAAATGTCCAGAACGGCTCTGTGGCTCACCCAGTCCCGTATTCAATTTTTATCGGGGCTCATTCACCAGGCGTAAAGCAGCCGGGGCATGAAGTTGATCACTCACCTCCATCTACTGACGAGGTTAAGAATGTACACACCTATAGTTGCAACACCCCCCCAACCCACCTCCACCCCCC
>Ga0136643_10010131_pt1 | contig 13901 bp, 9 predicted proteins | sample TergutLab28metaG_FD_96883 | JGI IMG/M metagenome (GOLD analysis project Ga0136643, IMG submission 96883) | Labiotermes labralis P1 segment gut microbial communities from Petit-Saut dam, French Guiana - Lab288 P1 (version 3) (version 3) | ecosystem: Host-associated > Arthropoda: Insects >...
GTAGCATGTCAGCGGTGATGGTTTCAATGGCGGTTCTGATTCGTACCTTCAGTTCCGGGATACTTGCGGGAAGAGGAGGAACATAAACCGGATCCTTGACGTAACCCCATAGAAATAAATCACATGGGGTTGAATCTGTAGAACGAGGTGGCAGTTTTTAAAATCCCGACAATCATTTCGAATAACCTGTACATTACTTACTGATCAGTATATATATATATATATATGTGTATATATATATATATATATATAGGAGGGACCAACTTCATCTTGAGGATCAAGGAACAGGAAACACACCTAACCCTTCAGGAACATGATGATGATGATGATGATATATATATATATATACATGTTGCCAACCGCAACACACGTTGTAAGCCATCTTGGATCCCAAATGCGCACAGTCATATTTTAAAAAACTCCACGGTTCTTAGTTTAGCCTGACGATGACTTTTAAGTCGAAACGTGTGGCTTTAACCAGTGCTATTAATTTATATATCAGTGTTGACTGAATCACATAATAAAAGAAACAGCCTTCTTTGCTTATAATCCGCACTGCTGTCCGTTAATGTATAATGGTAGAGCTGCCGAGTGTTTTTGTAATTATGTGTGGTCAATTTTATCATTCATTGCGGAAATTAGTGGCTATTAAAACCTACCAAAATTCATTCAGCTACTGGAAATTCTAACTAACGCTTTTAAAATGTATGTGTTATTGTCTGTACATCTCGATACATCTGTGTAATAAAACCAAATTTATGCACTATTTATCCACAGTTAATTTCGTCAATCAACTTCTAATGTTTCGGGCATTTTGCCTATCATCAGGAGCTATACTGTATATATAGAACGGTTGGTACAGTACGTGTTGTGCTTTTTAATTGACTGTCTGTTGGCTGGGTAGGGATGGAAAAGTTCCAACCCAACCCGGCCAAGATATACATAGTGCATCAATTTGGTTTTATTACACAGACAACAATTTTAACCAGTCTTAATCCGGAAATCTTCAAGAATAAATGTATATAAATTCCACTGGATTTCAATATTTCTATATGCAAGCAAAATGTGTACACTCGGACAAACGTTATACTAAAAGCATCATTGATATTAATCGAGACGAAATTTTTGAGAATAACAATGGGATACACATATTTGACTGCAAAGGGAATTAGGAAATTTTTGAGAATAATAATGGGATACACAAACTTGACTGCAAAGGCAATTAGGAAATTTTTGGTGAAATTTTTGAGAATAAAAATGTGATGCTCACATTTGACTGCAAAGTGAATTAGGAAATTTTTGAGAATAATAATGGGATACACAAATTTGGCTGCAAAGGCAATTAGGAAATTTTTGGTGAAATTTTTTAGAATAACAATGTGATGCACACATTTGACTGCAAAGGGAATTAGGAAATTTTTCGTGAAATTTTTGAAAATAATAATGGGATACACAAATTTGACTGCAAAGGCAATTAGGAAATTTTTGGTGAAATTTTTGAGAACAAAAATTTGATGCACACATTTGCCTGCAAAGGGAATTAGGAAATTTTTGAGAATAATAATGGGATAAACAAATTTGGCTGCAAAGAGAATTAGGAAATTTTTGGTGAAATTTTTGAGAATAACAATGTGATGCACACATTTGCCTGCAAAGGGAATTAGGAAATTTTGGAATAGCTGAAAGTAGAACCAGTGGGCGAGAAACTAAGACGATACAAATCAAATTGCCTACTTAATACTAAAAGAATGAACAGCTACAGGATGTAAGAAATAATGCTGAATTGTAGATGGAAAGGACGAAGAAGACATGGATGAGCTTTGAAAAATTAATGAAACAAGGCCAAAACATTTGTATAATCGTCTAAATCGTGAATAAATTATAATAAAGTAAATAAAGGTAAATCATTCCCATTACAATCCCGAGGTTTCCAGAAGGTTCCAGCAAGTTAAGTTTCCCAGATTACGTGACAATTGCCCAGGATGGTGGTAAGGTAGTCAGCCTTACGCACCGGCCGCCTTTACCCCCCAGGAAATACTCCTGGTACTCATTTCTGTTAGAGGCTGATTCGACCCCAGGGCCATAGTGCGATCGGAAGGATTATGTCAATGAAAAATTCCAATTACACTATCTGGAATCGAACCAGCGACCTTCCGATTTGTAGCTCAGCGTCTTAACCATTGTGCTATCGCTGTCCCCAAATTATTATAAGGATTAGAGTCAAAACTGGCTGCAAATATGTGCAGAAAATGACAGCAGTAGGCGCAAGGGTGGTTTATTTCTGAGCAGCATAGATTTTGGAGAAATAGGTTTTTGAAATACGCCCGATAGGGGCACAGCAATTTTTTTTTTGTCATTTTATAGCATTTCAAAATCTTGTGGTAAATACGTTTGTAGAAATTTTCATTTACTGTAGTTCGGTGTTTTTTTGGAAAAGTTTGTTGTTGATATTCAGAAGCGTTTCACTTTCAGAGAAAAATTTCCTCAGCATATTTTGTATCCCACGTCCGATAATATTGTCGACTCTACAATAAATTCCCTGAAATCCACCCAGTATCTATGGTAGAGTATCGTTGTGTTAAGATCTGTCAGCCTTATGCTGGATTCAGTCCGATGCTGATATCTGGGTTCTGAGTAGCGTCGTGGTTACAAAGGAGCAGCTGCGCCTTTCATATCTGATCGAATGAAGTTAACAGTGTTTTGGTGCTTCCTCCAGGGAGCCGCAAGTTCCGCTACCTGTTGGGCGGAGAGCACGGAGATGGTCCGAATTCAGTTTAACTTCGCTCTGTGTTTGAAGCTGCCTATGAGATCACAGACTACTCTGACGCAAGTCGGCTAGCAGGTGGTTAGACCGTAATATTACAGCTGCTGAAAACATTGGTCACTGTCCATACTCTGGTATACTGAGTGGGGTGACAAGGATTGGGACCGGTAGTAATTTAACTGCTGAAAACATTGGTCACTGTTCGTACTGTAGTGTGTAGAATGGGAGCAGGTGGTGGGACCGGTATTACTACAACTGCTGAAAACATTGATCACTGTCCATACTCTAGTGTATGGAATGGGGGCAGGTGGTGGGACCGGTTGTACTACAACTGCAGAAAACCTTAATCACAGTTAATACTCTAGTGTATGGAATGGGGGCAGGTGGTGGGACTGGTAGTACTACAATTGCTGAAAACATTCATTACTGTCCATAATCTAGTGTATGGAATGGGGGCAGATGGTGGGACCGGTAATACTACAACTGCAGAAAACATTGACCACTGATCATGCCCTAGTGTATGGAAAGGGGGCAGGTGGTGTGACCGGTATTACTACAACTGCTGAAACATTTATCAGTGTCCATACTCTGGTACACGGAGTGGGGTGGCAGGTGATGGGAATAGTAGTACTACTACTACTGAAAACATTCATCTCCGTCCATACTCTGGTGTATGGAGTGGGGTGGCAGATGATTGGACCGGTAGTATTACAACTGTTGAAAATATTGACCACTGTCCATATTCTGATGTATGGAATGGGGGCAGGTGATGGGACCGGTACTAGTACAACTGTTGAAAACATTGACCACTGTCCATACTGTGTTGTGCGGAGTGGGCTGGCAGGTGATGGGACCGGTAGTAGCAACACAAGGTCCGAAAACAATTACTACGAACTAAGCAAAACACTTCCAGTGATGTTGTTGTCCTTTGCATAGTCACAGATTAATATGGAATTATCTTGTTCTTAGCTAATCACTACACCTTAAAGAAGCAGGAAGAAGCAGACGTATGGCTCCATGCATTGTTAATATGTTTAATGGTTGAAGTTAAGCAGTGAAATCTACGTGCCGTAAAGTTTCAATCTTTTAAGGCTTAATTCAATACTGTAGTACTTTATTTGTGCCATATGTTGTTGTTGTTGTTGTTCTTTCTTTGTTTTTAGGCGTTGAATTATTTTAAATTTGCGATTTTGCACAAAATAATACAGATTTTATGTATTGATTTCCAAAGAAGATCCACTTAAATTTCTGTTTCACACCAAAGAAACATGAGTAATATAGTTCCGAGACTTATAATAGAACTCAATTCTTTATCTTTGTAAATTTTCTTTACGAAGGAATCACGATAAAGTGAATAGAAAATGAATACAAAATACATTGGCCCTTCCGGTCTAGTTATATGGCGGCGAAACTGGACTGTTAGAGCAAGTGACGCCAGAAGAATAACAGCAGCAGAGATGAAATGCATGAGAAGAACAGCAGGATACACTTTGACAGATTGCAAAACAAATGCATAAATTGCGAAGGATTTAAAAATAACACCAATTTTGGACAAATTACTGGACTACAAGAGAAGCTGGATACAACATGTAAATAGAATGCCTCGAAGAAGGATAGCCAGGATAATGAAACACTACTGTCCGACTGGCAGAAGGAATCATGGTAGACCTTTGAGGAGACTTGTGGATACATGAGACCGGAACGGGGCAACAAGTGACCAATCTCCATGACAGATATATATGACGATGATGATGATATTTGTATATACACATATAGGACCTATATGTATATGTACATATTCTATTAATTTGTAAATACATATCTATACATATATATATAAATGTGTGTGTGTGTGTGGGTCCGGTAGCTCAGTCGGTATAGCAACTGACTACAGCCTGGACGGTCCGGGTTCGAATCCCGGAGCGAAAGAGATTTTCCGCCCATCCAGATCGGCCCTAGGGCCCACCCAGCCTCCTGTAAATGGGTACCGGGGCTTTCCCGGGGGTAAAGTGTGGCCGGGGCTTGCTGCTGACCACTCACCCCCTTCTAGTACCATGGTCATGGAAGAGTAGAGCTATACCTCTACCCACCCTCTGGGCAACACAACGCCGGTCACGGGAACACTTTGCCTTTTATATATATATATACATATATGTATGTGTGTATATATATATATTCTATTAATTTGTCAAAGACGTTACATTAGTCAGTGAATAACAGCAAGGTGTAAAGAATTAGAAGTCCGGAGATTCGACTGCCGGTCCCCTTCCAAACACGGTTATTTCTGTCTTCACCGAACATTGCAATTAGGCTTTGGAACCGCAGCCAGGCTTTGCTCAACACCTAATGTTGACAGTTCAGCCTAGGGTTAAAAAAGAAAAGAGCGGGAATTTCAAAACTTAGAGTTATTAAATACCTAAGCTGAAAGCTGATTGGTAGTCACTTACAATTGGTAGTTACTTACATTTGGTAGTTACTTACAATTTTTAGTTACTTACAATTGGTAGTTACTTACAATTGGTAGTTGCTTACAATTGGTAGTTACTTACAATTGGTAGTTACTTACAATTGGTAGTTACTTACAATTCTCCCCGCGTCTCTGTGGTGTGACCTTTAATTAACAGCGTGTCGTCTTTATATTTATCTTTTGTGTCACTCACATGCTAATAATAATAATAATAATATTACATTCGGAACATCACACATAATACGGGAAGTACCGCAGTGTGAAGCTTGAAGCCTGAGCAGTGGGGATCACCGCTGGTTCAAGAGAATTACCAGTAAGAAAATGCCTGTTACAGCAGACATCCATATCGTATAATAATAATAATAATTTAAAAAAACAGGAGTTTATATATAGAGATACAGCGAATGTGGAACCTGAAATGTATGATTGTACCAGTAATAATTGGAGCATATATGTGGCAATACACTCAGAGTGAAATGTTGTACAAAAGGAAGTGGAAGAGAAGTTAAAATACAAGATTTTGTGTATAGAGATAAAACGAATGTGGAACCTGAAATATACGATTGTACCAGTAATAATTGGAGCCACTGGGATAGTAACGAGAAGCTTAAAGAAAAATTTGGAAACTGTACCAGGAAAACACTCGATAGATTCACTACAAAAGACAGCTATACTTGGAACATCACACATAATACAGAAAGTACTGCAGTGTGAAGCTTGAAGCGTGAGCGGTGGGGATCACCGCTGGTTGAAGAGAAGTACCGGGAAGAAAAGTCTTGTCATAAGAGACATCCATATCTTATAACAATAACACTAACAAACAAAATTCTATCCAAATGCTGACTCAAGTGAGGAAATTGCAGTAACAACAGAAGATTGTATCAGGAAAGTAAGGCCAACTACGGAAATCTTTAACAAGATAAGCAATTTACCTACAAAGTGCTCTTTGGTGTAACACTTTTTGCACTGCAAAAACAATAAATATCTCGTTGTTTGTTTGTAAACTTATTTACCAAGCACGCAAAGCGGTCGTGGTGTATTGTGTTGCCATCTATGGGCTGTCCGGTCGTACAGTATTTTTCCACAGTTTTCCGATTTTCCACATTTTCCACATTAATCTCAAATACAGCAAGTTTTTCGTTTTGAAAATTTATTGGATATAAAATGCGTGTTTTGACTTTCTCAGCATCTTTTCTCTGGGGCTTTTCCATTTTTCTAAGAAACATTCAGCGAGATTTTATCATAAATATGAATAGATGTTAATATGAAGTGCCGGTTATTCTTGTCGGATTGTAATTAAAATTGATATTTCTCGACAGATTTTCGAAAGATTTTCAAATATCCAAATTTCATGAAAATTCATCTTGTGGACACCGAGTTGGTCCATGTGGAAGGACATACGGACTTGACGTCATAAATATGAATAGGTATTCATATGAAGTGCCTGTTAACCTTGTCAAATTGTAATTAAAATTGACATTTCTAGACAGATTTTTTAAAAATATTCAAATATCCAAATTTCATGAAAATCCGTCTTGTGGACACCGAGTTGGTCCATGTGGAAGGACAAACGGACTTGACAAAGCGAATAGTCCCGTTTTGAAATTTTACAATCGCGTGGCTTGGGATATTTCATCTTAAAAGTGTGACGATATGGTCTTTATAGGGAGGGTTGTGTAAATATTTCTATCTTTCGATGGTCGCTATGTGAGGTTTAGTGTAAGATATAAGCCACGATAATCATAACGGTCGTGGAAATTACAGGAAATTGTTGTAATTTCTTTACGGTCTGAGAAGTGTGTACGCCTTGTATGAATAATTGCCTTCATAGAAATTTCAGTTTGACAGCTTGATGACCGTCGTACAATTGGGCCGAAACATGTAATTGTATTAAAATAAATGAATAATCCTTTGGACGGGAAATATATATATATGTATATTCGTGTGTTTGTGTGTGTGTAAAAAGTGTTCCCATTACAGGCCCGGTGTGGCCCAGAGGGTGGGTAGAGATATAGCTCTACTGTTCCATGACCGCGGCACTAGAAGGTGGTGAGTGGTTAGCAGCACGCCCTGGCCGCACTTTACCACCGGAAAAGAACCGGTGCCCATTTTACAGGAGGCTGGATGAGTCCCAGGGTCTGTCTGGACGGGCGGAAAATCTCGTCCCTACCGGGATTCGATCCCACACCGTCCAGCCCCTAGTCAGTAGCTGTAACGACTGAGCTATCCAGGCCATATACATATATATATATATATATATTAGTGTTTGTATGTATATATAAATTTATTTATTTATCGATATCAGCAATATATATCAAAGGTGTGGTCATCATTCAATTACGCCCGAAAACGTATTTCGCAAAAATATTTTTATATAAACTTTGTCCAGAATTTTATAAATTGAGGCCTTTACACCCAGGTTTTTTACTAATTTCTCATTCGTATTATTAGCAACGGGAAATTCCATCTAGCTGTTATATTTTACTCGAAGAACAATAATCCTTTACGTAAAGCGAAGGTATTTGATTGTGCAGTGGGTGGCGATGCAGGGCCTAGAGTCCTGCTGGACAATCACGCCTTCTGGAAGAACATTTGAGCCCAAAACAACTTCTTATCCAATGGCTTGTTTCTGGTAGTAAAAGGGCCGGAGAGTAAAGCTGATCACTCACGCCAAAATAGTAAAGTTTAAGAATAAGTGTAGCTATGTCTCCCACTTGTCGCAATTAATTAAAGCAAACACAGTTTACTGTGATATTATCTCCCTTCAACTATTACCCGAATTTTTCAACCACCTTGATACGTTACCTAGGGTATTTTTCTTAACCTGCAGCAAAATCATTTTTATACCTTAATGGCACAACCAAATTAACTAGTTTAATAAAAATAGTATTAATCATTATTATAATAATAACTTTCAGTGAAAATATTTTGTCTTCCAGTTTCCTGTCTAAAAATATAAAGATTATGACATACAGAACTATAATTTTGTCTATTGTTTTGTATGGGTGTGAAACTTGCTCGCACTCATTGAGGAAGGAACATAGGCTGCGGGTGTTTGAGAATAGGGTGCTGAGGAAAATATTTGGGCCTAAAATGAACGCGAGAACATTAAAGTGGAGAAAACTCATATTGAGAAGTTTAATGAACTGTACTGCTCAATAAATATTACTCGGATGATCAAATAGAGAAGGTTGCGATGGGCTGGGCGTGTAGCGCTTATGGGGGTAGAGGATAGGCGTATACACGGTTTTGGTGGGGAAACCTTAGGCAATGAGATCACTTGGGAGAACCAGACGTAGATTGGACGATAATATTAAGATGGATCTTCAAGAAGTGGGACGTGGAGGCATGTGCTGGATTGATCTGGCTCAGGATAGGGACAGGTGGCGGGCCATTGTGACTGCGGTAATGAACTTTCAGGTTACATGAAATACGGGGAAATTTTTGACTAGCTGAAGACCGGTTAACTTCACAAGAAGGACTCTGCTCCATGTAGTTAGTAAGTAAGTAATACCTAACTGGTATAGTTACTCGTTATGTGTTGCGCTGTAGTATATTAGAAGAGAGATTTTAGACCGGACCTCCCCTGGGGACAACCCAGTCTGGTATTCAACGGGTACTTGAATTATATTCCGTGGGTAAAGCTTCCAAGACGTGATGTTGACCACTCACTTCCATCTTAGTGCCGAAGTTAAGAACAAGTGGAGCTATACCGCCACTGCCCATATTCTATCACAGCGCGGTCAGGGACAGATTTATTTTACTGCCTACATTTCTAAAACCCTGACACTCTCTTAGCAGTCGTTCAACAAATTTCCTGCTTTTCGACAACAGAAGTCTTGTAATGCTGTTACATTGGTCCCTTCACACCCACCCTCCACCTTGTCCTATCCAACCAACACAACAGTTCCCACGTTTTCTTTGATACAATGTAATACAAACCTATTTACTTCTTGCGCACGATTGTAAACCCTTTGGCTGTAGCTATTAGCAAGCTTGACCTGCTGCAGACGTCCGGTTTTTCGTGTCTTCAATCACCCCCGATTTACGGTTAGTTAAGCATTTAATTTCAAGGGGACCTGAAAGCCAACCCGTTGTCACCCATTACCACAACAGTTTAATGAAGTTACTTCTAAAAAGAAACTTGTCCTTCTCCAAACAATTGAGATTAGACTGACCGCGGAGGAAATTTCTGCTTGTTGATCTCTGTATGAAACATTTAAGAACTACGTGCATCATACAGGGTGTTTTAGAATAGCTATAAGAAATCTTTAAGAACTAAGTGCGTCATACAGGGTGTTTCTAGAATAGCTATAAGAAAATTGTAAGAACTACGTGCATCATACAGGGTGTTTCTAGAATAGCTATAAGAAACCTGTAAGAACTACGTGCATCATACAGGGTGTTTAGAATAGCTATAAGAAATCTTTAAGAACTAAGTGCGTCATACAGGGTGTTTCTAGAATAGCTATAAGAAAATTGTAAGAACTACGTGCGTCATACAGGGTGTTTCTAGAATAGCTATAAGAAACCTGTAAGAACTACGTGCATCATACAGGGTGTTTCTAGAATAGGTACAAGAAACCTGTAAGAATTACGTGCATCATACAGGGTGTTTCTAGAGTAGCTATAAGAAAGGTAAAGTATTCCCGTTAGAGGCCTGGAGTGGCTCAGAGGGTTCCAGCAAGTTAAGGTTCCCAGATTTCATGACAACGGCACAGGACGGTGGTAAGGTTGTCAGCCTTAGCACCGGTCGCCTTTACCCCCAGGAAATGTTACTGGTACTCATTTCTGTTAGAGGCCGAGTCGGTCCCAGGGCCAAGGTGCGATCAGATAGATTATGTCAATGAAAAATTCCAGTGACACCAACTGGGATCGAACCAGCAACCTTCCGATTAGCAGCACAGCACCTTAACCACTGTGCTACCGCGGTCCCCAGAATAGCTATAAGAAACCTCTAATAACTACGTGCATCATAAAGGGTGTTTGTAGAATAGCTATAAGAAACCTGTAATAACTACGTGCATTATACAGGGTGTTTCTAGAATATCTATAAGATGCCTGTAAGAACTACGTTCTTCGTACAGGGTGTTTCTAGAATAGCTATAAGAAACCTATAAGAACGACGTGCATCATACAGGGTGTTTCTACAATACCAAATGATGTTGTTACTTTACACGACGAAATTTTATCTGTCTTTACTAGTAGAGACAGGAAATTCTATTTCAGTTTCCCTTGTTTTTGAAGAGGCATTGCTGTGCTATTCAGTGCTATATTTGTTGTGAATTTTAAGCTTAAGAAAAAGTATTAATATTCAAATATATTTATAATTGTACTCCATAGTCATTATCTGTAACAACCCCAAAACAGCAATAAAGAAAAAAATTCAGCTCTCGTGAAGACAAGAGATGTGTATTCGAAGTGGGAATATCTGAATTTGAGAAGAAAACATGACCAGTTTAACTAAAGAAATCTGTTACCAAAAATTTTAATTGACCATGAATAGAGTTCAGTTCTCAGCTTTCATACAATAAATACCATTCGGTCTATAACGGGGTACTGATAGGTCCTTAGCCCGACCAGGAAGGAAACAAGCTCGGAAGCATGTCAGGGACGCTCGCGATTTCAACAACATCGAGACGCGAGCTGTTAAAAATTTTTTCCCCCCCTGAAAGGCAAAGCGCCGAAAGAAATTCACGCCATTCTGACAGAAACATTAAATTGTTTATTTCCTGTTCGGGCTAACGACTTATCAGCACCCCTGTAGATTACAATTATATTAATATTTTCAATCACAGGAAACACGTTGGGCAACACACTTATAAGATTTGCATATATTTACAATATATTTTTAATAACAAAACAGGAAGCTCTCCAGATTTACGTTACACGTAATTTCTGTATATATTGTAGTGTTCTTGTTTAACCTTGAGGCGGCGGAATAATTGTTTTAATTTTAGCACACCCTGTACATAAAATGTGAATAATACAGGAACCAAATATGTTAGAATTATGAATCAAACTGCATTTTGAAGAGAAACAAACTGAGAGAATATACAATGTTTAAAATATTCAGTACCTATATTTGTTGAATAAATATATAAAATGCAACTTTAGAGGTTAGCGGTGCGGTGCGACAACTATAGTTGACATTAGGCATCAAAGGGTTAATGGTGTGATGGTGGGTCACATTGAGCGCCGAAACTATTCGCCAAGTAAAATAGGTTTATAAAGCGATGTGTCTTGTGCGATTGAAAATATTAATATGTTTGAGAACAAAATTCTATATTTTTTCTGTTATTCATTTCCATCTTTCGGAAGCATCGATGTACACTAATGGACACATACAGGGTTGGCACACAGATGTTCGGATGCACAAAATTTTAAAAATTATTCCGTGTAATTTTAACTTAATTTAACCTAATTTTAACATATATTATTAACAAAATTTGTTAGTGTTGTAATGGTATACTGAACTTTCATTTAAACATTCGTAATTTGACAAGTCTGTGTACTAATGCAGTGTGTATCTTCTTACACACACACACACACATATATATATATAGTTTCTTCCTCAACATAGCTGTGAATAAATGACATAAAATGTAGTAGTGGCCTCTTTTCATGGACAATTGCAATTGTGTGATATCAGACTTATTTATATGAATCAGTTGCACCGAAGATTTGCACTGTTGTACACACTATTTGTAATGTTTACAACATTGAACATACTTACAATGTTTTAAAATTTTTTACAATAATTAGAATGTTTTACATTACTGTACAACATTTCAATATTTTTACAATATTGTACGTCTACAATGTATTACAATATTGTAAAATGATTAAAACTTTTTAAAATATTTTACGATATATATTATCTTTTAAAATATTGTACAAATTTTACAGTGTTTTAAAATATTGTAAAAAGGGAACAGTGTTTTACAATAATATACAATAATATAAAATGTTTTAAAATATTGTACAAATGTTTACAATGTTTTACAATAGTGTGCGATATTTACAATGTTTTAAAATATTTTACAACACGTACAAAGTTTTACAATATTGTAAATTGTTTACAATATTTTAAATATTGTAAAATTTTAACAACCTTTTACAATACAGTATAATATTTAGAGCGTTTTACAATATTGTACAATGTTTACAATATTTTAAAATATTGTACGATATTTATAATGTTTTTTAATATTGTAAGATATTTACAATGTTTTACAATATTGTACAATGTTTACAGTGTTCTAAAGTATTTTAAAATGGTAACAATATTTTGCAATACTGTACACTATTTATAGTCTTTTACAATATTGTACAATATGCACAAAGTTTATAAAATAATTTACGATATTTACAATGCTTTACAAAATTGTAAAATGATCAGAATATTTTACAATATTTACGATACTTGCAATATTTTACAAGGTAAAATACTTCAAGTATGTAATACAGTACTAAACCTGTCAGCTTTCTTCCATCTTTTACCCAATTTAAAATCCGTTTGCAGTAAGTGAAGGAACATTTAAGTCTCTTTATTGTCTTTTGAACTTAGATGCTCATTTGTCCTTTAGGAGCAGTTAAATATGTGACAAAAATGGGCATGAATGAATATCAGGAGAATATCTACATGTAATGAAATTCCGAAAATTAACCCTTTGACGCCTAATGTCAACTATATTGGTCGTATCGCACCCCAAACCTCTAAAGTTGCATTTTATATATTTATTCAACAAATATAAGTACCGAATATTTTAAACATTGTATATTCTCTCAGTTTTTTCTCTTCAAAATGCAGTGTGTTTCATAATTGTAACGTATTTAGTTCCTGTATTTTTCACGTTTTATATACAGGTTATGCTAAAATTTAAAAAAATAATTCCGGCGCCAAAAGGTTAATACAAGAGTTTATATATACTGTACGTCCGGTTGTTCTGCCGAAGTGTCTCACAGGGATCATAAAATACGAGAAGAAAAAAAATAAACTTTAACCTCCGATATTTTATCTAGAAATCGGGACTGCTAAATATTCCCTATAAAGTTCTAACGGTCTCTATGCAATACGAATGAAAATTACACGCCATTAAAGAAATCAGAAATTTGTTGAAATGATGGCCACTCGAAATGACCTTCGAATAAAAATGGAATTGGCGTATTTAGCTGAATCATCCCCGTTGTGTTATAAGCAATTAGGGAGGGGCTGCGGTACGTCAAAACACAACCGTCTTGTATCCTGTTTATTATGCTGACGACGATATGTTTCGGCCACTGTGGACCATCTTCAGGTCACAAAAATATATATTGAGGAAAACTATACAGGGTATGATCATAGTATAGGTGCATATTGTAAACTGTCAACGAGATCTCATTGTTAGTTGTATTACACATATTGGGCTAAAAGTACCTCTCCTAAGTAGAGTATAAGAATTTGGTGGATATATATAATTAAGTAATACCTAGTGTTACAGATGGGGCATTGAGCTAGATTGTGTATACATATATATATAAGTAATACGCTCTATAACAGGCCAGGAAAGTTTGGGGCACTTCTAGCTCTCCATTCAATACGTAAAAACCCCTCCTAGGTTCTCGCCTGATATACAGCCTACTACTTATATATATATATATATATATATATATATATATATATATATA
>Ga0136643_10010132_pt1 | contig 13899 bp, 2 predicted proteins | sample TergutLab28metaG_FD_96883 | JGI IMG/M metagenome (GOLD analysis project Ga0136643, IMG submission 96883) | Labiotermes labralis P1 segment gut microbial communities from Petit-Saut dam, French Guiana - Lab288 P1 (version 3) (version 3) | ecosystem: Host-associated > Arthropoda: Insects >...
CATACTCCCCTGATCTGAGTCCGTGCGACTTCTTTTTGTTCCCAAAACTAAAGTTTCACCTTAAAGGACGCCATTTTGGGACGGTGGAAAACATCCAAAAAGCTGTAACCGACCAACTAAAAGTGATTCCGGTTAGAGACTTCCAGCGCAGCTACGAAGAGTGAGAACAAAGTCTCCGGAGGTGTGTAGCCTTCCAAGGGAACTATTTTGAAGGGGACAAACTCGATTTGTAGTTTAAAAATCAATACAGAGTTATATTGAATCAGTCTCATTACTGTATTTACAGACCACGTATATCATATATCATCACATCACGTCACATCACATCACATCGCATCATATTATATTATGTTATGTTGTGCTGTGTTATGCTATGCTCGGCTATATTGTGATGTGTTACATCATATCATATATCATATACCATATATCATATCACATTATATTATATTATATTATATTATATTATATTATTAGTCGCGTATTACACTACACCATTTTAATAAGGTTATGCTCTGTTAAGTTGTGTTATATTCTACTTACAAGTAATTACATGAATCAAGGTCTTATCGATAACCCAACAGCGGCCCATCTAGGTAAAAATATTCGCCGAATTTTATGGGACGGAAAAGTTCATTACCGTGTTTTTAAGAATGTTTTGCTGATCCCTCTGCTGGGCTTACTCTGCGTATCTTACAATATCTGGTGAAATGCATTACGTATGTTTGATATTTAAGACAGACGACGTATTTCTAAGTCTTACCTTGTCATATTTTTTGCGGTGAGAGAGAGAGAGAGAGAGCTAATTACAACCTTGAAGTGTCTATTTGGTAAACGACACTATTAAATGTAAGAAATGACTGAAATTTCCTTCCGAAAATTTCACCCTCCCACACCCAGCACTTCTTTGTACTTTGAAACTGGAACTTATGACGTCCACATTTCCTTTCTACTGGTTGCAGTGTGACGCCAAACAGGCTAGCCAGCTTTCACAGTGACGTCACCAACCCTGACCTGGCACCAGACACAGCCCTTACATTATTTTTATTCCCCCCCCCATATTTTATCCCCAAACTTCACAGTTAGAATTCCGTGAGCATTGCGGGAAAAGGCTGATAAAGTTGTAACCTAAATTACTCCCATCCATTTGTAAAGTGGAATAGAAGGTGAAGACACCCATCGTGGCCACATTTATTCTGATGTAATTTCTAGAAATAAGAAAGAGGGCAAGAAAGGAGAAAGGTCAAGGTGAAACACACAGAATATATGAATGTGGAGAGTGGAGTAAAATAACATAGATGATACCATTATAAGAAAATTTATGTGTAACTTTGTTAAGTAAAGAAAAAGAGTAACGCAAAAAATGGGATTACATAGGACACAAATACGCCTAGCCTGACAACCGCTTTCACTTTCTTCGAAATACAGCATAAGCAAGCATGTTTTACCGGCTTCAAACAAGTTTCTTCGTCAGTTGAACGATATTAAAAGGCTTTCGGATATTACACAGATTCAAAATCCAACTCTTTCATGTGACGGTAATTGGCTTCGTGTCTCTGTAAGGTTACATCCTAACCTGAAATTTCGACAATTTTCGTCAATTTCTTCAAGAAAATTCTGGAAAAAGGGAATAATAAATAATTACAGATAAGAATAATCTTCTGTGCTTGACGAAGCTTATTAGGGGAAAGGATTTAAACGTCCCGGCGTTATTAACCTCGGAAGAGGAAAAAATAGAGGACGGACTGAAAGAGTTGGTTCGAAGAGTATTCGGAAGATGAGAGGTTGGCACTTGGACAGTACATCCAGTAACGTAAGGTGTTTTTTGGTTTCAAATCATTCCTTCTGGAAAATGTTAGGTTAGCACGCGATTAACACCATGGTCCCTTCTTCCTTACTTTAGAATCGGTTCTCCCCTGCGACATTTAATTGTTGCAGGTAGACTATACTACTGACAGCGTCGCTAAATATACCACAGATATGAGTTTATCACAGAGATGACAATGAAAATTAGGTCTTCTCTTACGTAAAGAATTGCAGTGTGTTGGCTCGTTTACAATTTTCGAAGTAAAATTATGACTCTGTCTTTAGAGTGTGTTTTCCTCTAGGAAATGCAAGTACAAACTCCACTCTGAACGTTGAGGCGAGTTACCAGATTACACGACGTCACACTTTATAAGTTACGAATATTTAAAGGGATACTAATGAAGATAGAAATAAACAAATAAAAACGAAAAAAGAAAATAAAGAAAGAATACACTAAATGGTAGGTTCGTACTGTATTTTTCATCACAGATAATTTGATCGCATTATCTGTTGTGTAGAAATTGTTTGCTAGTTTACAAAGGCGTGGAGTGTGAAAGGGCCAAAGGGCCACAATGCAGCCTCCTATGCGTGTCTTCAGCTATCAACACCACGCTGTATCAGACGTAAGAGACTATCGCGTGCAGAGCTTTTTTTCTGTTCCTGCATCACAGACGAATGGAAGTTCAAGTAATTCAATTTTCTGTTTTGTGGTTAGAGAATGAAGCGAACCGTTTAAAGCAGAACATGTCTGATACTCTGCAATTCACAAGACCATGAATTGATTTGTAAAGCAACACAAATTTCAGCCGATAATTGCTTCTTTTTAAAAACGTTAAATTTTACTAACGATATGAGCTTAACTACTGACTATAAAGGTATAACCTACCTGCCTTTCATAACCATCGACAGCTTAGATTTTAAAAAAATCAAAAGTTCTCGGCTATAACTCCAATTACCACTCTATCATAATCTTTGATATTTTTAACGAAATAATATGTTAGTATATAATCTGGGATGTTAAGCTGTGTCGACTGCTCAATAATTTCAGACGTTTCTAAACAACCTAATCTTTTTATTCTCACAAAAACGAGCAGTCTGTCCCTCCTCCTCCTCGGTACCTCCCTCACTGTACCTTCATTGTTAGTGTTTCCAGTTAACATACCAAGTTTTAAGCAAAAAAGTTACCTCTCAATGTCCAAAATAATCACCAGGAATAATAACCAACAGGATGCACTATTTATATTCAATTTATTTCAATAATTAACCTCTACACGTTTCGAGGAGGCTTAATGCCCATCATCAGGAGGTACTATTCGGTATATACAGGAGTTGGTATGTATAGCGAGTAGTGCCTCCTGATGATGAGCAGTAAGCCTCCTCCAAACATGTAGAGGTTAATTATTGAAATAAATTGAAAGTAAATACTGCATCTTGTTGGTTCTTATTGTAACGATATATCACGATGCACAGTCAACAAAACATTAAAAATCACCAGAAAGTGCGACAAGTGAACTTCCGACTTAATTTAGTCGGTCTGTAGAACAATAAACTGAAAACGATAGCTCCATGAAGAGGCAGTTGTGTAGCTGCTTGCTCAGGTAACAAAATCCTTAGCCATGCCCATGGTGTCTCCTTCTCAGACTAAATTTACACCTTAAACAACTATATTCTTTGGTGAAACATCGTAAATGAAGCTTTTTTCCAGATACATTTCTGAACAATCTCACATCTTTGTCCCTCTCCGTCCACCATGAAACCACAGAGGAAAATGTATTTTCTGCACCTGCGCCTCAGTTCTTGCTACTGCCTTATCAGTTCAGCTATTTCCTCGCTAATTAATAAATCTAATACCCTCCCAATGCAGCTCTTGAATGTGACTTTCCATATCCTATGCACCGCGTTACTATAGTCATTTTTTATTGTTTAAAATTAACTGTCCATTCCATCTAATATTTCTTATGAAATGTCATTAAATTACCAAAGTACACATATTAAACAAATGACATCGGCTCGTTTCGGAAACCGATTCGGTCTCTGACATAAGACAACTATATTGGCTGTGTTGTGCCCTATCCATTAGACACAGCTCTTTGTAAAGGACCATTGTGTTTAAAAAAAGACCCAGTGGAAAATAACAAATATATTTGTAGATTTAATTAATCTATCTATATAATACAGTCTTAACAACGTACGCGTCTTCAACTACAAAGATGTAAAATTTTCCCTCTTTACACCGTAACAATACAGGCTATTGTGGAGGTACAGATCCACTCATTGTAACTTCGGCATGCATGCAATTTCACGGTCCAGGTCCAGCGGCTTTAACACCGGAGCAAGAGCCCAGCTACGCACTGAAGAGCAGAATTTGGGGGCAATGGGCAGGTCCGGGCGCTTTGGAGAAGAGAAAATTCCCTTCCCATATTTTGTTTGTTTGAGATCGCTGTCAATATTGGACACTACACGGTCTCCAGTGGTAGGATAAGTAATGAGAAATGTAACAGAAGGCAACTAGAACGAAGCTTTCTTAATATAGCTGCGGTTATTCCACAGAGGGGACCGCGGTAGCGCAGTGCTACAAATCGGAAGGTCGCTGGTTCGATTCCAGCTGGTGTCAGTGGATTTTTTATTGACATAAAATCCTTCCGATCGCACCATGGCCCTGGGGTCGACTCAGCCTCTAACAGAAATGAGTACCAGGAGCATTTCCTGGAGGTAAAGGCAGCCGGTGCGTAAGGCTGACAAACTACCACCATCCTGCGCCGTTGTCATGAAATCTGGGAGCCTTAACTTCCTGGAACCCTCTGGGCCACTCCAGGCCTGTAATGGGACTGCTTTACCTTTTTATTCCACAGAACCTGCCAGGAAAACTGAAAATCTTCTAAACGTGATACGAACCACACTATAAAAGCGAAAAATGACTTAACGTTTCCTCTACCAATTTCATATATTTTTTCGGTCTTTCATCACCAGAAACCTGCATTGCACCGAATATATCTAGATATTAATTTTCAAATTTTCCTTTAGAAGAAGAATCCAATCTCACATCTTCACATAAGTGACCGTTTTGACGGTAAATTCCCCTAACCTGAACGAATGCTGGAAAGGGGAGCTTGGAGCGGGGTATAATTTGTTACTCCTTGGATTCTTATAAAATTAGAGAGAACGGGAAATATAGGTAGAGAAAGAGAGAAAATTTATTTTCTAGGCAAACTCTCTATATAAAGAACTGGTCTAAAAATATTAAATTTCCTTAGTCCATTATAATATTAACGGATGAAAGATCTAAATTATGCTTATAAAATGTCATACGCAAGAGCTTAGTAGAATTAAGTGTAAGCCGTAGTTCGTTTATAATTATAACCCATTGTAGAACACATTTCATCAGAATAACACACAAATTTCTTCAGTTGTTGCTTCGCAGTGACAAGCTGGTTTGTATTGTTCACAGAAGCAACTGATATTTATCTTAGAACGATATTAGCAAACGGATAAACTGCGCGTGAAAAATATGACTCTTGTACTGCTATTAACACTTACAGGGTTAAAATCACTGAAAACATGAAGTTTAATCCAGTGACATGTTTGTCATGAAAATGTCTGTATAAATTCACAGTATCTTCCTTATGTATTGCGCAGACAACACGGGTTAGAGCACTTAACGCTTGGCTCAATATTTTTACGCTTGAATCGGGTTTATTTCCGCTTTAGGTTGTCAATTACCTTGTTGTTAATTTCCAAACCAAACACGACTGAAGTGTATAAATACCATTCGTTACATGTTGTAAGTACAAGATATCTTTGCATAAGTAGGAAATGATACTTTTCAACGTATAAAACTGTTTTAATGAATAATATGTCACTAACTGATCTTGTAATGGTTTTAAAACGGTATAGGTAATCTTCAATTTTACAGGGGTGCTGATATGTCCTTAGCCCGATCAGGAAGGAAACAAGCTAATGTGTCTGTCAGAATGGAGTGAATTTTCTTCAATGCCTTTCCTTGGAGGAAGAAAATTTGATGACAATTCGCATCTCAATGTTGCTGAAATCACGCGCGTCTCTGACATGCTTCCGAGATTCTTTCCTTCCTAGTCGGGCTAAGGACTTATCAGCACCCCGATACTTTTGATGCAGATCTTAATAAAAGATGCCTAATGAAAAGAAAAAAGAAAAATCATCAGTCGAAACGCAGTGCATCTTTTTTCTTCAGTGACTTTGTAGCACATCGGTTTGTGTTCTATTAAGTTAAAAGTTGCCTAATTTTTTTGCTGCTTGGGAGATATAATTAATAGAATGGCGTAATCGTTAATGCCAAGTTACAGAAATTGCTGTGTACAGGTAACAATTCTGCTTAAAGTATTAGTGCATCTCATATACTAAGGGCAACAAGTGTTTTTAAGAAATGCCGCTGTACGTGTTGCATGCGCTTATGTATGTATAGACCCTCTCCTATTTCTTTAAATAAAAGTGACAAGACATAGGAAAAACTTCTTGACAGGTACAGACACTGTGGACGACACAGCGTCGGTATCGTTGGATAATTTAACTGCCTAGTCTCAGAATCGCAAGACAGTTCTATACCGTGTTTCTTTGGTCAACACAACATTATACCAGAATCAGGTATGGTATCCTATCCACCTGCATTTAAGAATGTTAATCCGCACAAATGTCACGCAGACTAAGACATTCTGTCCAACATCTTTCCTAGCCTTGTCCCTTTTTGAGTTCCATCCTTCATTTACTTTATCTTATTCATCTTACACAGATACATACTTCCTTTGATTTATGTTTTTATCGCTTAAATTTTAATTCATGTTATTCTCATTCTCTTATTTTTCCATTGCTTTTCTTTACTCCTTTTCTCAACAGCACAAGCCTGCTCCTCGTCTTCTCCATTCCCTCTTCCCTTTTTTATTTCCCTATTTTTCCTTACAATTTCTTCTCCTCTAAGTTACCCTTCCCCTTTTTTACTGCATCTCCCTTTATTCCGTTCTCTTTATTTATATTCTGTTTCTTCTCTTCTAACTACTTATTTTTCTCCAGAATCTTTCATATAAATTTTTCGTGTTTTCCCCAGGCAACGTATGTAATTAGAGTAATATAGCCTCGTGCTGGATCACGATTACTTCCCTTAAAACACTTTCTTTTTAGCTCAGCTCTCTATGTCTCTACAAGAAAATTAAAATGTGCAGGATATCTTTACCGTAATCCGAAATTGTTTCCTTCCTTTGAACACAGTTCACTCTCCAACCAGAAATTCGTAGTTCCATTACATTTTAAAAGATGAGCTTTCGAAGGCAAGCCGTATTCAAGTACTCGGCAGCACATTAACATTCACTTAATTCTTTCATCTGAGGCAGTAAGAGCAGTGAATCTGTCGTCAGATACAAGACAAATGCCAATTGTTGTGCCATCAGTTATCTGGTTCTCACACATTAATTTATAAAAATAAAGCAAATAAATAGCTGTACAGAAGAACAGTCGTCTTCAGGAGCCCGTTTTGGCTGTAGACTAGAAGATGATACCTTCAAGATGAAAGGGGTGGATGTGTCTGCGGCCACACGGGAAGGTTGACGGTAGGGGTAACTAGAGGTCTGATGTTAGTAGGAGTGAAGACAGTTCTACTAATTCACATAACGAGAAAAAACAAAGTAATTCGAGCAGTGCGTTGTGAGCGAGTGCTCTGAGTGATTGCTTTTAGGATGGGTAGTAGCAACTCGTTATTCGTCAGGAAATTTTGCGCATCCGCATCTGTCACTTTCCCAGCAGGTTTCATCTACCTGGAATTGGACAAGAGTAATTCATACGTTTAAGAAATTTACTGCCTTTTCTGAACCTGAAGGAGCCTAACCGCATTCATAGAAGACAGTCTCTGCTTCCCGTTCTGATCTAGATAAATCTAATCTACGCCTTCATAGTATATGTCTCTTGACTCATGCTACACGTATCGCCTACGGAATTCAACGTAATGTGTTTAACTATGCTGAAGCATGAATATTATGAAGATCCTACTTATAATTTTTTCTGCATTCTCCCCCAGTTCCCTTCGCTTCAGGCTAAATGTTCTCAGCACTTTGTTATCAGATAACTTAGTTCATGAAGTGCATGGCACCCCACAATGTGAAACATTGTAGTAGGTAATAAATTGTAGCATCTCTCTGTAGAAGTGAACTGAAAATATGGGTGGTACATCCCTGCACAACGTTGGTAAACAAATGCCAAACTGTATGGCGTCAAATCCCGGAAGATAATCTTTATTGTCACCTTTGGAACGACCCTCAAACTTCACGTACGGGCTTCCCTAGGGGGGAGAGACCACATTTCACACTCATATACATGTGTCAGGTAGGAAACAGTGATAAAGTTTTTTGAGTGCAGGGAGTTAAATCGAAAGCCGTAGCCAGAAGCACGGCAAGGGTAGCGGCCTTATAATTTCATGTGCTATATATATATATATATATGTGTGTGTGTGTGTGTGTGTGTGTGTACACGGGGGACCGCGGTAGCACAGTGGTTAAGGTGCTGTGCTACTAATCGGAAGGTCGTTGGTTCGATCCCAGCTGTTGTCATTGGAATTTTTCATTGACATAATCCTTCCGATCGCACTATGGCCCTAGAGTCGACTTAGCCTGCAACAGAAATGAGTACCAGGAGCATTTCCTGGGGGTAAAGGAGGCCGGTGCGTAAGGCTGACAACCTTACCGCTATCCTGTTCCGTTGTCATGAAATCTGGGAACTTTAACTTCCTGGAAGCCTTTGGGCCACTTCAGGCCTCTAATGGGACTGCTTTACCTTTTTTCTATATACGTGTACACATAATTTACCGCGTGTTAAATTAGGTGTCGGAAATTATTTCCTTTATATTCCAGACACCAAACAACACCTGGTGAACAACGTAATCGTAGTCAGTACTGTTTTAAGTTCTTGTCTGGAATTTACCGTTACGGCACGGCAGTTTGAAGAGCAGCTGCAAGATTCACATACAGCCAGTCTTATCGGAGCGTGTTCGATACATTGCATCAGCTCAACCATAGAGTTCATTTCAATATGTTGTGGGTAACACACACGTGCAACACAGTGTAACATACATTTCGTTTGCTCGTGATTATGCAATGCAGTTTCATACAGAGAATTGTCATTGTACGTATCTACGAGTATATAAGGAAAATATCGCAAGAAAAAGATATTTAAAATAGAGTTTCCCAGTATTTCATTCATTTCGAAACGAAGCATATCTAAGAGCCGAAGAAGGTCATCTCCAACACCTAATCTAATATGATGTAAGTCAAAATGTATATATTACATATACATGCCTGGTTGTGGATACGTAAGGCCGTTGGCGTACTTCTGGTTTCGGTTTTCCATTGAACTTTCTATTATATCAGAGACTCTAGAAAGTGGTCTAGGGTATAGTTCTGAACACGATTGGCTTGTGAATATAGTAATGACAGTGTCAATCTCCTGCAGTGTAGCCTACTGGAAAGTAAAGCCCACTGTTTATGAAAACTGTAATATACTACTTTCATTTCGAAGGAAAGAAAACCTTTCAAAAAGGTATTTGAGATTGCTATTCCAGGAATGTATATTTCTGGGTAATTATTTATAAAGGAATTTCAATGAAACTACAAGTAAATGCTGCGAAATAAAGATGGAAATTTTTCAAGATCAAAGTCCCTAGTTCTTTATACAAAGCGACTTTATTCTTGTACATTATAATGAAGTTTGCATGACAACAAATATGGCTTCTTAGAAATGTCCTTTGCAATTAGGGCAGAAAATGGAAAATTAATGCACCTCCCATTACAAGATATTCCTTGTCCTTCTTATTAAAATTTTTATGTAGTACGGATAAACACGTGGCATGACAGAATGCCAAGAAAAGGAAAGGTAATTAGAACATAGTACGGAGGCAATGGTGAAATATCTAAAACAAGAAGTGTCACACAATTTTTCAGACTTTCATGTTAAGGACTGTTCAGATTGCAGTCTGCTGGGTTCTGACACTAAATAATTTTTTATACTGACACGAAGTTTCGGAGCCCAGAACAGCTCAGCTCTTGTAGTGACTAGGCCATGGACAGGGAACAGAAGTATTGTCCACTTTCCGGCAGATAAAATGATCTTTCTCTTCTCCCAGACGCTCAAACCGGTTCTGGGGTCCAACCAACCTACCATTCAATGGGTACTAGGGGATCTTTCACAGGAGGTAAAGCGGACGGGGCGTGATTCTGTCCACTCACCGACATTCAGATAGGAGAATGTGACTCTTACATAGGCAATTCTAATTGGCCACATTTCTTGCTACAAAATTTTCACACTAATCACTTCAGCGTCAAATTTTACTTAATGACTTCGACCCAGGAACAGCAGACTGCAGAATAAACGCGAATAAACGAATATACCGTTGAGAGTATTATTTCAAAAATCAACAAATTTTGCTTTAATTTTATATTATTTTCGTATATTCCAAGTGAGAAGGCGTGGGCCGAAGTATGGTAGACGATAAAGCGACTCGCTGCGGGCTGGACGGTCTGTAGTTCGTCCCCGGTGGGGAAGAGATTATCGAACCCGTCCAGACCGGCCCTGGTACTCAACAAACCTGTTATACAATGGTTACATGATTATTCCTGGAGTTAAAGCGGCCGGAACGTGGCGTTAACCACCCATACTCATCTAGCACCGAGGTTAAGTAAAAATTAAAACTAAACCTCTACTCCCTCTCTGTGTCTTTATGGCAGGTAATATTGTAAACTTTACCTTCTACCAAAAGAGAAGACACGTCATAGATATGATACAGGACAGACACGGGCTGCTAAATGCGAAAAAAGTTGTTTCTGCGAAAGCCACGAAGGCATTTCGTTTTTTCATGAGAAGACAGCCCTTTGTGGGCCAGATGCTGCTTATTATCGAGGCTTCACGATCACACTCAGACACAACACACCCTCTAGGACTCCTCTGGATGAATGATCAGCCCAATATTGAGACCTCTACCTGAAAACACGTGGTAAGAATTAAGAGACAGACATCTATGCCCTCTGCGGGATTCGAACCCGCAATTCCAAAAAGCGAGCGGCCGCAGACTCACGCCTTAGAACATGGGCACTGAGATCAGCATCAAAGCGTACTAAAGAGTGAATATATAGCTCTACTCGTTCTTAAAATTGACACTAGATGGGTGGGGTTTTGAATGGTGAGCTCACAGAACAGACGCTCTTCGTCCATGAAGAACATCAGGTGGCAACCATTTAACAGGAAGCTGGGGGGACCCAGGCCTGGACACAACGCTGAAATCTCTTGTCTCGGAGAGAAATAGAACCACGGTTCCTCGATCGTCCAACCCGTAGCTTAGCCTTTTTACTGACTTATCAGAGTCGACTGTGGGCTGGCTGACCGCTGATTGGGGTTGTATTCTTGGCAGTCTCACAATCAGCTCTTGTTTCATAAGCGCCTGATACCTCGTGCTTCTTCAAGACTGTGTGGATTAATTACTATTTCCACTCCTTTAAAGTTGTGGTGCCTAATTAGGCGCGAAAACAACTTCACTTTCGCAGTAGAATTCATGTAATAATCTACAAAATTTTGCGAAGGGCAAGACGGAAATGGCAAGTAACTTTCACGCAGCAGTTAGCGGCTCAGCATCACGTAGCTTTGAGTAGTATTGTGAAAAGAAAAAAATACACTGGAATTGCGTTAGTCAGGAGTAGTCTTCCTGTTCATTGTTGGTGTAGAGTGTTACTGTTGCACCTTATCACACACAAGGACACTCACACACTCGGTAGGATTCTTCTGGACGAGGGATCGTCCCGTCGCAGAGACGTATAACTGATACATCACAACATTAACAAGAGAAAAACTTCAATATTTATGGTAGATTTCGAACCCTAAATCCCATCAACCGAGCGACAGCAGACTTATGCCTTATAGACTGGAAATGTGTGCAAAAAAATGCGTTTTTGTTTTATTTGAAGGAACTATGCCGGCATTTACCAACAATTCTCACTCACTGAAGTTTGCCATAAAAACACAAAACCTTATCTCCAAAATTGTAGTCAGGAGTCCTGTCAACCCAATCACAACGTAAGATTGTCAGTAACACATATACATAACAGTATACATTTTTGTCAAATACATAATTGTATTACACAAGATATTACAGAGCAACTTATATTAAAATTTCTTTACTTGCTTAGCCGTACGTCACGAAATTTTAGTAGTATGCCTCTACAATGACTTCCATGATAATATTACATGTCTATTTATAGAAGGAATTTAATTTTTACACAGCCTTCTGTTATTACGGGTACACATTTTATAAGAATACCTTAATATATTGATGCTATAATGTATACGACGTTGCTATTTAATCTTATAGGAATGTTACTGAAAACCAATCTTTCTGAACGTTAATATACATGTAGGCAGACTGTGTGTTCTCCCCTCTAAAATATTAATAGGCTGTATTAACCCGATACTGAACGCTACAATGACGCTCACGTCACCAGCTGTTACCAGCTTCGAGAGATTTCGTGTGGTGAGGTGTGAAAGGCCGACAGATAATTCAACAGAGTAATGTAACACTACGGAAGTTCTAGCTGTCGTCTTCTGGGACGTCAGTGTGTGTAGAATTATACGCAAGGTAGCAGTGCGTATGAAGGATACAGCCTACTGCCTTCAGCTTAACGGTTTGAGGTGGAAGCAACTACAGCTCTAAATCTTCTGTTTCCACAGAACGAAGCTGGCATATACAAGACAGAATACATAATAGGTAAATTTCAGTGTAACGTTGATTGTAAAATTTAAGGGATTACACATATTAATAATATATTTTAATGCGTTTCATTTAATTTTAAACAACGTACACTCATGCCTCAATATGATAGTCAAGACCGAAACATGTGGCATTGTTGAATATAATAAATTCTTGACTGTAAGATTTATGTTAATGCCGAGAAGAGGTTTGAAGTTTTCCATTCCGAAGTGTTACAACATACAAATAAATACTGTACGTCAGTCAATAACACAACATCTATAGATGAAGTACGGTATTTATCCGAGAAGAGGTGTTACAGCCCAGTAACAGCAAAGTAAGGGTAAAACCGCCGCTGAGCACACCTTGAAGACAAGTGGGATGTGGAGATACAGTTGTAATAACACATAACCTCGACACCAGACGGGAATAAGAGATTAGCTTCACGCCCCTTCCGCCTTATTCCAAGGCTAAATCGTCTGGTAACCATTGTAAAGGAGAAGGAAGGGACAAGAGAGCGTCTCTGGACGTTTTGGAGGGGAGAAAGATCTCTTTCCTCTTGCAAAAATCAAACGTGATAGCACATAAGTAGGCACCTAGTCCTTTACCACATGGACTTAGCAATCCCGGCTACTCGTACTAAGATTAAGAGCAGAAAACCAGAAACCTCTACAAGTCTTAAGGTTTGTACGCTATATTATTCCTCGTCCTGAGAGCTAAGGCCTCCTTGTGAGGTGGTTTCCCGTCGTTTTGTGGAAAGAATCAAGTTTCGGGATGACGTTGACAAAATATTACAATAGTACGTCCGAAACGTCAGTAAATTTGGCTGTTACAATATGCCGTCCCCCAAAATGGGTTCAAATATAGGAATACATCCTTATACAAAAGTCTGTTGACATTTTAAGTTAAGCGTGGAAGCGAGAAATGCAGGAAAGTAACAATTGTTTACTTCTGATTTTTTACTCGCAGCTTCCTCTTGTTCTGTGCCTATATTTGCTCGCAACAAAGCATCATCATTGCTATACGCGTTTAAGATTTCAGGTGGGGACCGTTCAGATTAAGGTCTTTGAAGTTTACACATCAAGCACCTGTGTAGTTTCAGACCGACGTTTCAGGGAGCGTGTTGCATGATTCTTCGAATTTAACCAAAAAACGGTGGTTATATGTTCCTCCGAAATCTCTAAACAAACCCATAACACTATTTGCTACGAATCCCGAGAAAAAAAATTACAATTTTCCCCTTCCACGCCCCCCCTCCCCACCCAAACACCAACCCCCAACTCACCCCCCCCCCAATCACCCAAAACAAAAAAAAACAACCACAGACACATCACAAAACAATAAAAAAC
>Ga0136643_10010133_pt1 | contig 13899 bp, 10 predicted proteins | sample TergutLab28metaG_FD_96883 | JGI IMG/M metagenome (GOLD analysis project Ga0136643, IMG submission 96883) | Labiotermes labralis P1 segment gut microbial communities from Petit-Saut dam, French Guiana - Lab288 P1 (version 3) (version 3) | ecosystem: Host-associated > Arthropoda: Insects >...
ATGGACCATAGGAAAAATTGTGCAACCAGAATCACAGCAGCAGAAATAAGGTTTAGAGACGTTGAGCGGTTTGTGCACAGCGGGACCGCAGACGGAAGGAGAAAATAACAGAAGAACTGGAGACAGAAACTGTGTTAGAATATATAGACTAAGATAATTGCAGAGATCGTACAGACAGAATTGCTGGATGAAGGACCACAAACAGATTCTGCAGAACGCGCCTCGGTGAAGATCTATAGGGCGCCTGGCAGTTGGGTAGATCGAGACCGTAGAAAAAGTGGTCTAACGCATGTTTGTATGATGATGACGATGATGATATAAATGTCAGAATAAGGACAACTGTTTGTAAGGAAATAATTTCAACATAAATTTAATGAATACATAAATAGTAAGCAAACCAACAAATGTCCACAAATGTATAAATGTACCTTATGTGATAAACTTAGTAGGTACATACCTAAAGGCAATATATACCTCATCGACATCTTCAGTGTCGCGCTCAAAACAATAAGCTATTTAAGTAATATATAAGAACAAACAACAAAATAACAATTCACATAACAAAAAAACCTAAAAACACATTTAAATTATTATATTGAAACCACTGATTAGCCCTAACAAGGTTAAAAAGAACTGTCGGTTGTGACGACTGATGGACATCTTAAGATAATTGGGTTTTAAGTGGTTTAACCGGTACGATTTATTAAACCGAACGGCGGCATTGGTTCTATGTAATTTCTCAGCATACCATGTTTATAATGTAACATAACGGCCGAATCTATTAGATGGAAGCATGAACTGCACTGACGGAATATCAGGAGAGATGGTCAGAGGAGACGTAAGCGAAGGTCTGCTGTCGATAGCAGAAGTAATTGTATCACTGTTACTACACGTTTATTGGAACTGCTTATTTCATTCATGTGTGCTTTTTGTACCGTAACAAAACAACGCCAATTGTGTACGGAACTGCAAGTTTTATCACCACCGCCTCTTCATTACAATCCCAGTCTCCCTTGTATCTTCCGTCTACGAAAGCCTGCCAACTGTTGTCTCCCGGCACCCAGTTAGCGATAGCTTCAGGGTCACTTCCTTGTCAAAACATAAAACACACGTTCCCAATTTAATGTTATGGCAGAAAGCTGTAGACCATGTGTTTGTTTACAGGGGATCGAGTCGCAATACTGTCAGTGACACGTAACTAAGTGTAGGCCGAATCCCTCTTCGCGACAAATAATGCCTTCAAAGTAAGAACAACTTTGCGATCCGCACCCCATCTTACAAGTCATCATACTTTTCGAAGTTTCACATATCCATAGTGCCGTGAGCAACTGGAGCTTGTATAAAATTCTTATCTGGCGCGAAAACCTCTTGCCGATATCCGCGGCCAATTCTCCTATATATTGCATCCGAGTAGTGCACTATCGACATGCAGTTAAGCAGTGCCACTAAATACACTTTAAGAATCGGATACATTGTAACAGGGGATTGGGAGTCCTGGGTAAACCAAGTATGTTAGACTCTCGCTTTTGATAAAGATATAATATAATTGGCTGGATCCTATAAGTTTGTCATTTTACTTAGTTACACATGAATATCAGTCTGCTCTTACGTTGACCTATAACAAATTCCCAATTTACACTTCTTCAGTTGTTAGTACTATAGGACACAACTGAATTGGGTCTAATCATTTTCAAATTTAAGTTTTAATTCAATCCATGCCAAATTATTTCTGCAATTTAAAAAAACCTAGCACTTTGGATTATACTTGGACTTTAAATAGTCAAACAACTAATCTGATCGCACGTAACTGCAGGCTGGCCATATTCACATCACTAATGCTATCGCTGTGTTTTCATTCACAGAAAATGACTCTAAACATCGTCGAAACATAAATTGTTGTATGTCCACTTACTAACATGATTAACTTTATATGTTCTGCATGTTTTCAGTAACTTCCTTTCTGAAGAGAAATTGCTTTTTATGAAGGCAGTTATATGATTATGTAGACACTATACAATAAAAATCTCATTTGTATCAGTGTAATATGGTAGTATTGATCAAGCAACGCCAGTAACTGACTCAAAACTCCACCATTTCCAGTATACTTACAAATGCACTCCACTCAGGAAAAGCAGCTATAAAATCAGGAACAACAGAAATTTTTCAATGTTTGCTTTAAATAAGCATCGTATTTTTGTAAGATTACCCCTCACTATTAATTATCACTATACACAATATCTACATCTAAAGTGTGGATGGCACCATTGCTTATTATTGCCACAAAAATGTACAGTTCAACAATAGCGGTCCGTTGCTCAGCACATCTCGTGAGTAACAGAAATTTTGTTTCGATTGTCGGCTCGCTGGCCGCATATTCTGAGTAACAGACAACATATATCGAATTGTCTAGTATCTGTACATATATTATTATACAATACCGTAAGGAAATTTCACTGACTGTTTCCTGTCACATCCTTTCAATCAACTGGCCATTTGTCTTTGTTAACCGGGTGGAAAGGAGGAAGCCTCGTTAATGTACTAAGATGAGAAATGAAAAATTTGTGAAATTCTTCACGTTTTGATGCTTCATATTAAAACTGACAGACATGCTGCTGGCTGACAGCAGTACTTACGTCAATTTTAACTGAAAAATTAGGCACTGTGGTAACAAGACTAATTCCTATTTCAGGCTTCCGCCGCGAAATAGATGAGACCCGTGTTCTTCTGGGCTATCGCGCTGCGTGTCGTGGTAATTACTTATCATCACGTCGGGACAGCTTATCGGGCCCATCTTCAATGATCAAGAATCCATCTTCTTGTATTCTTGACATTTGAAGTTGGGACCAATATGGATTCTTGATCCTATAAGTTGGTACCGATAGGCCGTTCCGAAAGGACGGCAAGGAATTGCCACTACACGCTTTGTAATAGACCACAAGAGAACAGTTCTCAAGTCGGTCTCAAATATCCCAATCATTATTAGTAGTTTCAATGAGCCGTCCGCTCTAGGCCGGCTCAAGGACGTTGCTATTCAGAAGCAGTGCTTCTAGAATTTTCCCTCTCGTTCCGTTCCTCCCAAGATTGCCGTTTGACGATTGGCTGTCGAATTGAAAGGTATGGGGGCGCTGGATTTACGAGGCTTCTTAGTGGGATTTACGTTTCTGTGACCGTGCATCGTGAGCGAATTGTGAAGTGAGAGAGAAAACCAACAAGATGCAACATTTAGATGTTTATTATCAACACTTTCTCAACATGTTTCGGGCATCATTATGCCCATCTTACGTCTTGGTCTCCTGAAGATGGGCATAATGATGCCCGAAATATGTTGAGAAAGTGTTGATAATAAATATCTAACTGTTGCATCTTATTGGTTTTCTCTCTCACTTCACAATTTCTTACTGGGGTTCTGAGCCAGGGTCCGACACTCTTATTTTGAATTTCGTCGAGATATCGTCGTGGTCTGGTTGGCCAGCCGGGGAGTTCTGCTGCCCAGAATTCTTCGCCGAGGCGAGGAAGGCGCCGGGGTATATCGGTAATACAAATTTAGTTTGTTGATTTTGCATTTTAAATTACTCTTTCGGTTTGATCTTCGACATAATAGGCGTTTGCCTAGCGGGAATTGTATTTGCGTCGTAGCGCTGGCGAGGGAGGGCGAAGTGCGAAAATTGGGCCAGCGGCCTCCTGTGTTTTATTTGGTTAGTTTCTTTCTAGTTTATATTACGAGTCGAGCTACGTGTTTCTCTTAAGAGCTTGCTCTGAAATGTACGTACATTGTACTGTAAAGTTTAGTTCTAGCCAATGAACACGGCTTGTCGTGTTGTAAAGTACGATGGTCTAAGTGATGTAACATTGTTTGGCCGTAAGCGCTGGTTGTGCTAGTTGATTGTTGAGTTGTGGCCTGTGCACACGGTGTGGTGTGCTGTGATGTTACGAAAGACTGTGTCGTGTAATGCCGATCGGCTGTAGGCACTTGCGTGCTTCAATTTTTATGGTTAATTTGGTTCTTTCTTGATTATTGTAAGTTTAGTTATTCAATATATGTATAGTATTACAGCATTAGTTTTGGTGTCTAGTATTGTGATATGCATGTACACATCCTCGCGAGTGTTCAATATTACAGAATTCAACCGCCCAAGCAGCTGATGGCGGTTGTATAGTCCGAGCCCCCGGTTCATTTTCAAGCGCTATTCTCCGTAGTCGGGTTGCGACCCCGGGGAGCTCATCAAACTATAAGTCATGTTTCCGAAAAACCCCTTTGTATGTGTTAATATATATATATATATATATATATATATATATATATATATATTTATGGTATAAGGAAATAGCCGTCCGGTATGGGACCCTATGACGTCACAGTCACGTGATGTAAACAAACATGGCGGCGGGTTCAATGACCTCTGGCGTCACCTGTAAATAAAGATGGCGGGCGACCTTGCTTCCGACGGTCACATGATGTAAACAAAGATGGCGGATGACCTACTTATGCCAGACAGTTTGGCGCCAAACCCAACTTTAACCTCTGATATGTAAACAAATGAAGTAGTATGTAAACAAAGATGGCGGACGACCTTGCCCCAGGCGGTCACGTGATGTAAACAAATATGGCGAACGACGTACTTATGGTAGACAGTGTGGTGCCTAACATAACTTTAACCTCTTATATGTAAACAAATTACGTAGTATGTAAATAAATATGGCGGATGACCTACTTATCCCAGACAATATGGCGCCGTAACCTAACTTTAACTTCTCATATGAAAACAAATATGGGGCGGCCACGTGATGTAAACAAATGACATAGTATGTAAACAAATATGGCGGATGACCCAATTATTATTATTATTATTTTGAATGAGCGCTAACCTCAGTTTAAAGTCCGCTATTTTGAATGAGCGCCATTTTGAAATTTGTGCTAACCTACCTTTTAAATTCCGCCAATTTGAATGAGCGCCACATTTAAATTTGTGCTAACTAACTTTAAGTTTGAATTGGCGCTTTCCGCCGTTTTGATTATGGCTACCAACGCCCTAGTTTTAAATTAAACGTAAACTGCGGTTCTGACGCGTCTGGCACGCATTCAGTCTCCAGTTGCTGGTACTCAATTCGCCTGGAGAACTCAAAGACAACAGTGGTTACGTCACAGGTTAAATTACCTCAGCAACGGCAACACTATTGAGCTCCATGCTGACTTGTTCAATTCAGATAAAATGTTAATTAACGGTGTTGACATGAATATTAAACTTACTCGTGCACCAGAATCGATTTATATTTTAGCTCCTTCAGACGACGACAAAATTTGTATCAAGATTTTTGGATGCTACACTTTTCATCACTCAAGTCGAATTGAAGCCCTCTGTTCTTCTAGCTCACGCTAATTTTTAGGCTATGAAGCGTAAAGCACATTATTCGTACGGACCGCCGCAATTCAAACTTGAAATCATGGCATACCTGTAGCGCCACTCAATTTCTTGGACATTTAACCGTCACAGATTACAGGGTTTAACTTCGATTGTCTGCGGGCATTACTGCCGCTTATACGCACTCCACAGAGTCATAGGACTATCCGTGACGTTATTCGTCAACATGTTTATTCCTGCTCGCTACACATGCAATGATGAAATGGTAGTGCGCATGTTCCGCGCTCAGTTTGGATTGTGTCCCGCTTGCAGCCGATTTCGAGGAGCAGCAGTCGTGCAAACCACAAATATAAATAAGATACGTACAATCATATTTTATTAGTCAACATTGTCTCTCCTAGTGATTGATTTCACATACTTGGAAGGAGGAGATGGTGATATCGTGGTCAAGGAGCTGGCAGCTGTCGACTTCCAGAGTAACAGGGTCTCATCATATGCCTTTAAGAGACCGTACGGCTAGGAGGAAGTACCAATGTTTAACGCCAGAATGAATGAAGCTATTGACCACGGGTGTAATTGGAATGATGGTGATGTACTATATTCAGAGCTGGAAACTTTAGTACATCGCGAGGCATCATCCGTTGTTGCAATCTATTGCTTCGGGCCTCAGAAAACACAATTTATCAGCGGCCTTATTGAGCGTACAGTTTTTGATATCACTCAGGTAGGATGTCCTCCACTCATCGACATAAGTATGCCAGCCATCAGCTGCACGTTTTCATGTCACAACAAGTCTAAACATGTTTGTGCATTGCGGACGGCCTATTCATTATCTCAGTGGCTCAACTTTGACATTCTTAGCCCGCAGGATGCAAAGTGTCCTCCTCAGCCTGTATTTCACTAATGTATTCCAGATGACTGCGTGGGGGTTACTTCGACGTCCCTACTACCTCAACGAGCAACAAACAAAGCACGTCTCCATCTACCTCAATGATGATAACCTCAAACCGGAAGTGAAGATTGGAACTCCTTTCGGTCACGCAATGTTAAACGAGATGCAGTGGTTCATTCTGGTGACAATCAAAGCTGATATGCCCAAGAATGAAGTGCACGAACTTGGTGACCCACAACATACCCTGTCAGTGTACTGTGGACGGCATATCCGCATCACGAGTGAGAACACTCAAGTGCATCTAAGTAAGAAAGATAGGTCACTGCTGCTGGACTTGGCAAGTGCTTGCATAGACAGAGAAGTGATCAAATACGGTAGACACCAAGAAGAACTTGCAGAGTGGCGCAATAAGTGTTTTGAATCCAGATCCTTTTGTACACCTTCAGACACTAATGCCTTTGATTTTAATACATTGTGGAATGAACTAAAGTATAAAAACACGTCTTTTTCTGATGATAACTAAATGTTTAAAAGTGTGGATAATTTAATAAAACTGTATTTTTAATAACCTACAATGTATAAATTTATGTCATTGAAATAACACAAAATTCTACATTGTATATGTTTGTAAATTGAAAATGCGTGTGTATTTATTTTCCTTATACCCGGGATAGGATCCTTTAAAAAAAGAGAGTGTTAAAGCAGCAGGATTCGAACTTAGAATCTTTAAATTATGAGTCCGGAATTTTACCGCTTCAGCCAACTCTTTTGAGAAACACAAGTCATGTTACGTTTAATTTAAAGTTAGCACGATGGTAGCCATATTGGAAAATGGTGGACTTTAAAGTTGAGTTTTAATTTAAAACTAGCGCGCTGTTAGCCACATTGAAAGTGGCTGAAAGCGCTTATTCAGATTTAAAGTAAGGTTAAACAATTTTTAAAAGTACCGCGCTGGCCGCCATATTACAAAATGTTGGACCTTAAAGTTAGGTTTCATTTAAAAGTAGCGTGTTGGTAGCCATATTCAAAATGGCGGAAAGCGACAATTCAGACTTAAAGTTACTTAACACAAATTTCAAAAGTAACGCGCTGGTAGCCATATTTGAAAATGGCGGAATTTAAAAGTTAGTTTAGCACAAATTTAAAAATGGTGCTCATTCAAAATGGCGGAATTTAAACGTTGGATAGCCCTCATTCAAAATAATGGCCGGCGCCAAACCGTCCGGAATAATTGGGTCATACGCCATATTTGTTTACATAATACGTCATTTGTTTACATTACGTGAACGCCCATATTTGTTTTCATATCACAAGTTAAAGTTGGGTTACGGCGCCATACTATCTGGGATAAGGTCATCCGCCATCTTTGTTTACATACTACGTCATTTGTTTACATATCAGAAGTTACATTTAAGCTAGGCGCCACACTGTCTACCATAAGTGTGTCAACAGCCATATTTGTTTAGGTCACGTGACAGCCTGGGGCAAGGTCGTTCGCCATTTTTGTTCACATACTACGTCATTTATTTACATATTAGAGGTTAATGTTAGGTTAGGCGCCACACTGTCTGGCATCAGTAGGTCATCCGCCATCTTTGTTTACATCATGTGACAGCCTGGGAAAGGTCGTTCGACATTTTTGTTCACATAGTACGTCATTTATTTACATATTAGAGGTTAATGTTAGGTTAGGCGCCACACTGTCTGGCATCAGTAGGTCATCAGCCATCTTTGTTTACATCATGTGACAGCCTGGGAAAGGTCGTTCGACATTTTTGTTCACATACTACGTCATTTCCTTACATATCAGAGGTTAAAATTAGGTTAGGCGCCACACTGTCTACTATAATTAGATCATCCGCCATATTTGTTTACATCACGTGGCAGCCTTGGGCAAGGTCGTTCGCCATCTTTGTTTACATACTACGTCATTTGTTTACATATCAAAGGTTAAAGTTAGTTTAGGTCCCACACTGGCATAAGTAGGTCATTCGCCATCTTTGTTTACATCATGTGACCGCCGGGGCAAGGTCGTCCGCCATCTTTGTTTATATGTGACGTCACGAGGTCATTGACCTTGCCGCCATGTTTGTTTACATCACGCGACTGTGACGTCATAGGGTCCCATAACAGAAGGCTATCGACTGGTATAGATTATAAATTTTCTAATCCCTAAAAATCGTAAACTTTCACTTACAGGTTTAAATTAAAAAACATGGTCTCGTACTTACCGCTTAACAACAAGTGTTACTCCATATCCATGTCTTCCTCCTCTTTCCCCCTTACAAACAAAGTGCGTGTTTTCATATCCATGTTATTTCTACCTTGCATTCTATTCATTGGGTATGCTTTCATGTAGAGCCATTCTTGAATATTGTTCTAACATTCCATTATCCAGTTAACATATCAAAGTGGCATTGCTTACCTCGTTCTCGTTTTTCGGACCTTACTCGACGCTTTTTTTAATGTTCCCAATTTTTCTTTTAATTTTTTTCCGGAGTGAGGATTTTATCCCCACATTCAACACCTTCCTTTCTCTGGGACTGGGTCCAGCTAGGATTCAACAATTGAGAACAAGTAGGATAACCACCAAAAAAATTCATCCTGAAGATGGCGGGAAGGCTGGCCGAAACATGTTGATGACGAAAATACAAAAAAAAAATACAGTGTATTTGTTGGTTGTTGATACACGTCATGTATTTTATTTTGTTTAACCGACGATCAAGAAATTATAGAAAAACCACAAAAAACGTACGAGGTACAGTTAGGGGAATTCCGCAACCACCGCAAACGAAACTTCGTCATTTTTATAGCTCAAAGTCGTATCTTTTTCCTGGATTCCTGTTGGTAAAGAATTTTCATTCTTTTCAAAATTCCTATTTTATTCATAGTCTTCACAAATTATGTTTGTAAGGAATCTGTCATTATTCAACACAATTCCTTCCACTTCTTCTACGATGTCAGTGACACAGTCATCAGTAAAACAGCCAACATCGTCATAAATTGTATATGATGTGTCTTTAAATTTCGCATGACTTGCACACTCCAACTCCAAATCCGCGTCACGACACCAGGAGTAAATTGTACCGAACATAGGGCAATCGCACACCCAAGGGTTGCCATTTAATTCAATAGAGTTAGTCACATTAGCCAGTTGTGGCATCACCGTCACGTTAAGTGTACTGAGGCTGTTATGACTAATTTAAACGGATTATCTCAGGTAAAGCAGTGAAGATATCAGACTGTAAATCTGTCAGATAGTTATGACTTACATCTAACAACGTTAAACGCCCGACGCTTTGTACAGGATTGAGAACTTCGAACTTTTTGTGTAATATGTATATCTCTTGATGAGGGACTGGAAGATTCTGAAATGATTCCGGTGGAAGGTAAGAGAGGACACGGTCCGAAAGCTTTAGAACTCTGAGCGATTGTGAGTAAAGGAAAGGACCATCCTGCGATCCTGGTTACTGGAAAGGGACAGTATCTCGAGGGTAGGATTGCATATCAAAGTCTTCGGTTCGATGTTCCTGAGACTGTTGTTTGAGAGGTCCACTGACTGCAGCTTGCTCTATACCAAGAAAGCTTTTCATGGTTTTTTCCGATTTTAGTTCAAGATATAGAGATAACAGCGATTGTGTGCATTTAGTTTAGTTTGTATTTTTTTTTTTTTCCACTCGATGATGACAGTCATCAGGAGTGAGGATAGTTTCAGTGAATTATCCGCAATGGGGAAATCATGACTGGTGTAGAAACGTGTTTCTTCTACGACCTTATCAGTAATTCTTCTTCTTCCATTGGCTCAACAGCCCGCTGTGGGTTTTGGCCTGTCGAAAAATAAACTTCCATTTTTTCTATCCGTCACAAACTTTTTCCATCTTCTCACTCCCAACATTTGAAGATCTCTTTCTACTTCCTCTTTCCATATTTTCCTAGGCCTTACCCTTCTTCTTGTCCCTTCCAGTTCTTGAGTGAAGATCTTTTTGGGCATCCTATTCTCCTCCATTCTCTCCAGGTGACCTAGCCAACTTATCCTTTGCTTGTTATCCATTTTACTATATTTCCTCCTTTGCTCATTTCTTCTAGTTCTCGATCCGTCCTGCTTCTCCATTCCCCGTTTTCATATTTAGAACAATATATTCTTCTACATATTTTCCTTTAAAAATTAGCAAATCTTCTTCTTCTTACTCCTTCAGCGTCCATGCTTCCGCTCCATACGACACTACCGGTCTTATTGGTGCCTTGTATAACATACTTTTAGTAGCTCTGGATAAAAGTTGACTCCTGAAGAAACTTATAGCGGCAAAATAAGTTCTATAGCCGGCCAAAATACGTATTTGTAATTCCTTTTCCACGATAATGTCGTTACTTATTAGCGTACCCAAGTATATAAACTCGACTGCTCCTTCATAAGTTACACCATGTATGGTTGCCCTTTTCACTGAACTTCGGGATGGGGACGCTGAAAATTTAACATATTTTGTCATGTCGGGGTTTATTACCTGGCCCACTCTACCTGCTTCTCTGCTTATCACAGCACACAGTGCTTCAAGAGCTGGAAAGTTCCTTGCAGTTACCAAGATATCATCGGCATATACACAGATTTGTGTCAGTTTGTTCAAAGTCATGTTGCTTTGTTCCGGGTTTTTCAGTGCTTTGTGGAGAACGAGGTTGAACAAGGTTGCAGACAAACCAACCTTTGCCTAACCACTCTACCTACGACAAAAGGGTTACTTAATTTTCCAACCACTATAACTTTGGCTTGGTCTCCTTCAAGGGTCATTTTCACGAGCCGTTCTATCATTTTGGATATCCCAAAACTCGCTAGTGATTTCAGAAGCTTTTTTTGGTTAATGCTGTCCAAAGCTTTTTTTTTAAATCAATGAAGAGGAGGCGGAGGTCAATATCATGTGCATAAATTTTTTCAAGTATTTGCCTTACTACAAATATTTGGTCCGTTGTCCTTCTTAGTGGTCTGAAGCCGCGTTGGTACTCTCCCAGATTCTCTACCCAGCATTTTTTCAACCGTTCCATTATGATACTTGATAGTATCTTATATGCGAAATTTAGTGGTGTTATTCCTCGATAATTTTCACACATCATTTTGTCTCCTTTCTTAAATAGGGGACGATCAACCCTACTTTCCAATCATCTGGCAACTTTTCATCGCCCCTTATCTTACATATCAATGCATGGAGCCTCTTTTTTAATTCTTGATTTACGTTTATATAAAGCTCCGCTGTAATGTCTCGTCCTCTTCGGTCTCCTCATTTATTTTGAGGTTACAAATTGTTTTCTCCATCTCTTCCTGGGACGGTTCCTTTATGTGTAGTTCAGCTGTCAGAAACACTTCTTCGTCACTCTCCTCGTCACTGTATTCTTTTGCAAGTTGAGTTTTGAAGTCTCTAACCCAGTGCTCTAATATTTTGTCATCCCCCTCTATTAGTTTTCCACTATTGTCTTTACAAGCTTTCAGACGGGGTTGAAATCCTTTCCTGAAAAGATTCACAGTCTGATAATATTTCCTTGCGTCCACTCTTTCCAGACCCACTTCTATACTTTCTGTTTGTTTCTTTAGCATCTCTCTTATCCTTTCTCGGCATATTTTATTTGCTCTCCTTCTACGTTCTGGATAAGTTTCCTTACTACTTCTTGTCATCCTCTGTAACACGTCCCGTCTGTGTTGTCCAATCTCTCATTTATTTTTCTGGTACAAATTAAAATCTTCTTCGTTTTTCAGTTTGTCTATATTCCATCTCTTTCTCTTTCTACCCTGATTTTTAAGTGAATTAGCTAGTATATCCCTTAACGTCACTTTTACCAAAAAATTGGTAAGAGTCACAACTTGACTCGCGACGCGACTTAACGTCTGTTGTGCTTGAGGCGTGTCTCTTGTTTATAACCACATGGTCAATTTGGATGACCACGTTAGTTCCGGGGCACATCCATGTTACTTTATGTATCCGTTTATGTTCGAAGGAGGTACTTTTAAAGATCGTATTATGTCTGGCTGCAAGCTGTCCCAGTCGTTTCCCATTTTCACTTGTCGCTTAAGTAAAGTCACTACTTCACTATTATTATGAAATTTTCTCTGTCGATTTTTCCATTAAAATTTCCTAATAATATGAGGACGTCACATATGCGGGCCTTTTCACATTCTTGACTTAATTGATCATAAGTCTCATCTTCTTTGCATCAGGCCCATCTTCGGTTGGTGCATATGTTGATATGAGAGTTATGTCACTTAATTTTCCTCATAATCTCAGTTTGCACAGCCTGTCACTGACACTTTCGAAAGGAAGAAAACTTTTTCTTATTTTTGCATTTACAATAAATCCTGTCCCATAACGACTCGTCCTCTCTTTGGGTCCACTGTAGAAAAGAGAAAAATCTTTCTTATTAATTCTTCCTCGTCCTTGCAATCGAATTTCCTGCAAAGCAACTACATCCACTCTCGCTTTGCCGACCACTTCCGTTATTTCTTTCATTCTTCCAGGTTTTAGCATGGTTTGTACGTTCCATGTAGCCAGGACTATTTCTGTATATATAATCCTTTTCCGTCCATCATTGTTTAATGAACCTGGCTTTTTCCTTTTCTCGACTTTGGTAGCAATAGGTTTTTTACTGTGTGGGGTTGTTAGTCCCACGCCAAAACCCCAACTGGAGGACCAGTGTATCCCTTTTGGTCTGGGTCATCACCTTTGACCTATCTGGCAAGGAAGGCCCTACCAGTAGCATAAGCTACCGCCAGTATAGCTCTCAAGATCATGTGATCGCACAAGCCCAACCACTACGGCAAAGTAGAGTTACCTTCGGGGAGAACGAATTGAGAATACACAAAGAAAATTGTGGCACAACTCAATAAGGCGATAAGATGCGCAATGTATGAACAGACAATCACGTAGTTCGGATTCCTCGAAGGGTGCAAAATATTGAAACACGTCTGTCTTTGTTTAAGCGCAGACTGGGCTATGGACTATGTTTGGGTTTCGATTTCCTTCAGCGAAAGTATCATTTCTTATTTATTTTGGGTTTTGTTTTACCTTCCTCTTGATCTTCAATGTCTGTGATTACAGAGTTACCTTACTGTATCTGTGGTACTGTGTAATGTGTTTTATTGTTCTTTGGTTTTAAAATTACAGTTTACATAATTTAAAGCATTTTATAATAAGATAATCACTCTTAAAATTTGTTTTTCCTACATATATATGAATACATATTTCCCATAATTTCGCTCTTAATATTAACGTAAATAATTTTCACCTTATAATTCAGTATAGCTCGTTGATAGCTACTTTAAAATAACTGAAACATGTAGCAGTTATTCGTAATGAATTATTGTATTCACAATATTAAAACAAAATTATAATTAATCAACAGAACACATCAATGACGCCATTTCTATCTTCACAGTAACTGCCACTACCATCACGATGAGAGCTGGAACGAACAGGTCGAAATTTCATGAAGATTACAAGGTGGGTCTTAGTAGAGTTTGTGGTAACATAATGATTAAATAGGCGTCGCCTACACTAACAGTTTGAAAATTTTCGTCTCTGGAATGCTGATGATTTCGGAACAGACAGACGGACAGACAAGCACACACCACACACACACACACACACACACACACACACAGCACATACA
>Ga0136643_10010134_pt1 | contig 13898 bp, 8 predicted proteins | sample TergutLab28metaG_FD_96883 | JGI IMG/M metagenome (GOLD analysis project Ga0136643, IMG submission 96883) | Labiotermes labralis P1 segment gut microbial communities from Petit-Saut dam, French Guiana - Lab288 P1 (version 3) (version 3) | ecosystem: Host-associated > Arthropoda: Insects >...
CCGTGCGTCGTGATGTACATATGTAAGAAGAATCAACAAGATGCACGTTTTCTGAACAGTGCGTCGTGATGTACATATGTAAGAAGAATCAACAAGATGTACGTTTTCTGAACCGTGAATCGTGATGTACATATGTAAGAAGAATCAACAAGATGCACGTTTTCTGAACAGTGCGTCGTGATGTACATATGTAAGAATAATCAACAAGATGCACGTTTTCTGAACCGTGAATCGTGATGTACATATGTAAGAAGGACCAACAAGATGCACGTTTTCTGAACCGTGCGTCGTGATGTACATATGTAAGAAGAATCAACAAGATGCACGTTTTCTGAACCGTGAATCGTGATGTACATATGTAAGAAGGACCAACAAGATGCACGTTTTCTGAACCGTGTATCGTGTATACATATGTAAGAAGAACCGACAAGATGCACATTTTCTGAACCGTGAATCGTGATGTACATATGTAAGAAGGACCAACAAGATGCACGTTTTCTGAACCGTGTATCGTGCATACATATGTACGAAGAACCAACAAGATGCACGTTTTCTGAACCGTGCCTCGTGATATACATAATTAACAAGAACCATGAAGATGTGTCTTTTTTGTTCTTCCTACATATTCGAAAAATTAATCCACCAACGCAGTCACAATGTGACAAACAATTCCCAACACTCAAGAAACTAGTGAATATCTCGGTGCTTTATAGACGTGTCCAAAAGCTTTTTCACACGATTAATATTTAATTTAACGAAGTATTCCGAAACCTTGAACTACCTTCCAAGTGAAGTGTCACATTTGATTTTCTAATACGGGTTAAACTGACAGACAGGCATGGCGCAACCAATAAGCTCCTTTGACTTGGTTATGGGACAAATCAGTAATGGCAGAGTGGCTCTGTCCATCGGCAGCAACTCCTAAGCAGCACTGAAATACAGATTGGTATCGCCTTAACTTAAAATTTAGTAGGCATGTTTAAAATGTTGAGGAACGGATGTTGGATGTTTCGATTTATATAATAACTTTTATTACGAAACGTTGAAAATTGAAGCTTTTGCTGTACTACTGATTTGTTCAACGTACCTAAGTGCAATTTCAAGTGTAGCAGCCCGTAACTTAGCGACGCTGTAAGCTCTAGAATATGTGGCATCGACAGAGGTTGAATAAATGCGGAGCAATGGAGGAGTAAAGTATGTCTGTACATTCACGACAAGCACAATAGAGTATAGACAGATTTTATTATGAGTTTATTTAGTAATATAAAAAGGTATTCCATATTAGCCTCCCATAAATCCAGCCCCCTCGTCCGTACCTCGGGGTTACGTGGAGATCCGTACCCTGGGTCTCGTGGGAAGTGGTAACAGATGTGTGTGTATGTGTGGGGGGGATTCTGTAGAGGGTTAGTACGGCACACGCTGGCTAACGGGGCTCTGGTCTACCCAATCCAAGTTTGACGGGATCGTGCTGTAGGCTGCATGGCACTGGAGTAGTAATAGCAGTGTCATAAACGATCCCCTTGGGAAACGGGCCGCAACCAATTTTATTTAGTCTTCTGTTCTCCTGGGGCTCTGTGGACGGTGACCGTATTTTCCTCCTGTTTCGTGGAAGAGCTCCTTAACTTGGGACTGTGAGAGATATAAGCGAATAAATAAACAATTGGCTCTGGAAAAGACCATGGCAGACCCGGGGGGAGGAGGTCCATTACCGGGGATTTTAAAAGGAGATGAAATTGTGTTTAACCAGGAGACCTTGTTTAATGGGGACTTCGGGAGACATGTAAAAGAAAGCTCTAGGAAGGGGCATCTTTCTTCCTAGGGGTCCCGTTGGGAGACCACGGAGAGGGGCTAGTTTACAGGTTACTTAGAGAGAAAGGCGAGATTTTATCAGGAGACCTTGTTTGTTGGGGACTCCGAGAGATATGTAATAGAAGGCTCTGGAAAGGGGCCTCGTTTGGAAACTTGGAAGGGGGGGTTCGTTTTACCGGGGACTTTGGGAGACTGATGATGGAAGACTCTGGAAATGGAACATCTCTCTCTACGGGACCTCTGCGAGGGGAACCTGGAGGGAAGGCTCCTTTACTGGGGACCCTGAAGGGTATGTAAATGAAAGCTCTGGAAACGCGTCTCTCTCTCTCTCTTCCTCTCTCTCTCTCTCTCTCTCTCTCTCTCTACAGACGTCCCGTTGGGGAACGTGGTGGGAGGGTTCTTTTACCGGGGAATTTGAGAGACCGGAAAGAGCGCTCTGTAACCACAGCGTTCTCTCTCTATGGCAGCTATGTGAGGGGAACCTGGAGGGAGGGCTCCTTTACTGAGAACTCTGAAAGCTACGTAAATTTCAAAAAAGGCTCTTTTTATGGGATCCGTGGGGGGAATCTGGAGGAAGGGCTGCTAGATTGAGGACTCTGTGAGAAATGTAATAGAAGGCTGTGGAAACACAACATTTCTTTTAAAGAGTTCCATAAGGGTAAACAAAGGCACTTAGCAAGGGCGGGTTCGGCCAATATGTTTATTGCCCTGGAACCTGTACTTGATATATTATTTTGTTATGTATAACTTAGAGTTTTGTGGCCTTATTTTTGACCACACCACTCTAAGGGATATTTCTCTCTGGGCTCTGGCAAGCTGAACCCAGAAGTTATTAGGAAAACTTAACCAAGACCAATCCAGGCTTTTATGAAGGCCGTACATAGAAAGGTCAGAGAATAAGGGCGCACGATGAACCTATTTATAAAACGCCTAGGCGCATCGAGTCCTCAAGGGCTCGAACCCATATTTTACTCTATTCTATTCTATTATATCCCATATTAAATATACACAATAAATAATAGTTCAATCATTTTGTAAACATAGAAATTTTAACCACACAGCCGCCCATAGCAATTATAATTGCAGTAAAACCCCACTTATCCGGATTAATTGGGACGGCGAGCCAACCGGATATGCAGAAAATCCGGATAATTGAATTTTTTCTTTGACAATAGGCTACACTGTCAATTTGAAGCGGAAAAAAAGTTTCTACAAACGGCTATTTAGGCTACATATTTATTTACATACAAATAAGACATTAATACATAATTACATAAAACTCGTATTATTGTACGGCACGACTTTAAACAAGCACATCTCACCACTTAACATCTACACAACCACCGTCCCATTGAATGGTAGCTATCAGAGGCCACGTGAGTCATGCGCAAAACAAAAACGATGGGGAGGAGAGGTTGGAATTCGGGTGATAACCGTTAAATTTCACCGATGACGAGGACTTTTGCAATTCCTCGTCTAATTAGGGAACCCCTTCGGCTGTTACTATTTACGGTATGTAACTGAATCTAAGCCTTCCAACCACGCCTGATTTGAAGTTCTAGAAACCAAAACACTCTTCTCTACTTGAGCCGATAACCGGAAATTTTAAGGCAAGTTAGTTTCGTAGAATTCTCAACAAATTTACCCGAAGGGCCAAGTCGATCCGGATAACCAGCGTCCGGATAAGCGGAGTTCTACTGTACTAAGAAAATAAATTCATTAAAAGTATAATGGGCAAAAATTTTTGTAAACACATTAACGATAACATGTTTAATACCACACTAGTTAACACAGTACGGAAGAAATAAATGAAGAAGGGTCGTCACTTATATTAGGCAATTTGGCTTAAAAATGCAATACAATTACTGAATTCATAAAACCTATACGTAGGCTAGAAATGTTCCAGTGCATAGAATGGGTTTTAAATAGATTTGGATTTACCATATTCAGCGGTTTTATAAACAATAATGCAAATATTATTTCATGGCACTATTACAGTTTTATACACAGTGCAGCCGCGAAACGGTCAGTCCTACGTAGTGGAAGCGCCTGCCTCACTGATCTGTCACAGGGCGGTCACCTATTCACTTCGGCGTGGATTTCACAGGTCTGCTTTTCACGCTAGTCGCCAGCGAGTTCACTAGCAGCTTTAACCTTCTGACGCCGGAATTATGTTTTTAATTTTAGCACACCCTGTATATAAAATGTGAATAATACGGGAACCAAATACGTTAGAATTATGAAACAAACCGCATTTTGAAGAGAAAAAAATGGAGAGTATATACTATGTTCAAAATATTCAGTACCTATATTTGTTGAATAAATATATAAAATGCAACTTTAGAGGTTAGCGGTGCGGTACGACCACTATAGTTGACATTAGGCGTCAAAAGGTTAAACTCGCCTTGTCTAAATACAACTGCGAGTAAACTCGCTGACGACTAAATCCGAGCGAGTGAAGTTAAAAGCGGTTCAACTTTACCCGCTACTTCGTGGCCAGTGTAATATCCCCCTAGTAAATTCGCTCAATATAATCGATATGGCTAGTAACTGCCTTGTGATAAAACACAGCAGGTCTTCAGTTCATCTCTGGGGTTTCGAGTGAGTTAGTAGCTGAATGTCCATCGTTTTCACTCCTACGTGCAACAGGCGTGGCTAGTTTATTCGCTGCTCCCTCACTAGCTGGCGACTGAAATCGTTGGATAATAGCGTGTAAAGTAAAAGCAGCCCCATTACAGGCCTAGACAGGGCCAGAGGGTTCCAGGAAGTTAAGGCTCCCAGATTTCATGACAACGGCACAGAATGGTGGTAGATTGTCAGCCTTACGCACCGGCCGCCTTTACTCCCAGGAAATAATACTGGTACTCATTTCGGTTAGAGGGTGAGTCGACCCCAAGGCCATAGTGCGATCGGAAGGATTTTATGTTAATGAAAAATCAACTGACACCAGCGACCTTCCGATTTGCAGCACAGCACCTTAACCACTGTGCTATCGCGGTCCCCATCGTGTAAAGTAGCCCCGTAAAATACCCTCCTTTGCACAATTTTCCTTTCGGCATGAACAAAAAACCAGTAAACTGAAGCACAAAATCACGCAAAGGTGTACTGCGACGAGTACCAGAAGAGTTTAGGAATGAGTCAGGGCGGACTAGTTTTATCCCAGATGGAGTAATTCCTCACCACAGGCACATGATCAAATGTGCATGCTGTAAAACTCCCAAGCACCCACTTCGGATGTTTTCCCTTCCGCCGTACTGGTAGCACAAAATCTTACAAATCACTCCCGTTGCTAGGTAGCACAGATAAATAAAAAAGACACTTCATTTTTATTTACTTGGACGAACAGTACATGAATATTACTGCAGCAGGAAACATAAAAGAAACTTCAAAGCGCATATTACACTGAAACAAAAGACAGCGCAGACTATCAAGAGTCTTGTTCTCTCAATAGGTTTGTAACAAAGACCTCGATTCAAGTCTAAGAAGTGTTGTTAGAAGGGGACGTTTAAGAAGCATTAATTTTGAATGTGAGTAAAGTGACTTTTCTGGTGTCCTAGCGCACATTCACACGAATCGAAACAAACGAAACTCAAGAGAAGCGTCAATAATTCCAACAAAATCTTCTTCTTGAGACTTCGTTTAGGGGCGGTTAAGGTTGGTGCTTAGCCGTTCGACAGTCAAAGGACAAACAGACACTTCGACTGCAGAAAGGAAGGCTTCGACTGTCTTCGGCGGAAGACGAAAAATTTATAGAAAACTGGCTATTGCCAACAGCCGATGAAGGACAATGAATACGATGAAACTGGCAAAATTCGATACTTGGAAAGTATAATTTTATACGTACGTAACTAACATAAACTAAGAAACAAAACGTCATGCTGTTCCTGTGCCCGCCATGAAGGCAGAGAGAGGGAGTAGGCGGTATCTGCCATCATTCTTAACCTGGATACTAGATGGGAAGCGAGTTGCCGGCTTTACGCGCAATCTGCTTTTACCAACTGGACAACAGCCCCTGCCATCCATTAAATAGGAGGCTTGGTGGGCCACAAACCCGGTCTGGGTGTTTTGGAGGAAAATCTCTTTCCCCGGCCATAAATCTAAATCCAGAAACACAGCCCACAGCTTCGTGTACTACGTTATGCCGACACCAACTGAGAATAGCGAATTAATATTTAACTGGAATTACTTGTTTGACAAAATTATATGAGTTAAAGATTTAGTACTTTAGAAAGGAAAGAACGGGGTGGTAGGACCGCCCTATAATGGGGAGGAGTGGATACTTCAGTGTTATTGAAACTGAGAAGGAAAAAAGTACTTTTAAAGGAGCTTCAGATTTGTTTGTTGTTTGTTAACACAGAATCATATTAAATATGTCAAAGACTGAACAAAATGTTTGTCAGACAGGCTCTAGTGGCCTATTCCATAAATTCGCCGTCATTACACATTAATAACGCCATGCTGGACCCTGTTACGCTCGATTTCGCCCGCAAGCTTTCCTTACAGTATGCGCCAGCAAACGGAAATTCGCTTCCTTTCGCTTCTGTGCAGTTTGTGCCCGTCGTAAGTTTGCAGGTTTTCACACCGGGTGTTGCCCAAATAATGCTCGTCTGGGTTCTTACAACGTGTAGAATAGTAAGTCTCTTCAGACGTTTCGGATGTTGCACCAAATTCGGTCACCCTAAATATGAAAGCAGCATATGGCTACGAAATGTTAAAATGAACTTATTATCCTGCCCAGTGTTAAGAACCTAGTAGAGCATCATTTAAAGAAATATTTTTTTTCAGAACCTACCTTATCGCTTTCTGTAGGCAGGGACATATTAGAACAACACTTCATCAAAACGTAAGATGAATGGCGTTTCCGTCATTTCGCATGTGTATAAATCCAGCCGTTAGTCAAGTTTATTTTTTTTTAATTCATGCGACCGCTTATCTTATACGAAAAACTCTAAAAACAAAGCCACACACAATCCGAAATCTGGTACTGGTTATTTTTCTTGTTACACCGTGCATGTTGTCAAGTCACTAAATTATTATACCAACTACTGCACATATATAAAATTTATAAAATTTACACATTAAAACATCAAAATATTAAAAACGCTCCGACATGTTTCGGTCCTAGGACTATCATCACGGAGATATATCGTCCTTGCTAAAGTTACACTATTAAAAGTCATATTAATTTCACTATTCCAGTTGGGTATTGTGGCAGCATGCTGGTACTGATTGTTACGTGCAGGTGGTAGAGAAGAATACGAAGCTACAGTACAGAAATAACACGGATTCCGGATACTCGTTTGGAAGAACCAATAACTGCCTCCAACATTAAGCACTTTGTTGCCTCTCTTAATAGCACCATCACCTCAACCCGACATGCATCATTCTTCCGTTTCTCCAGTTCTACTGGACAGTAATACTGTATGTGTGAATCTGTGATTTTGGTAGCCAGCCTTGTAAGCTCGGCGTTCTAGAACGTCATAGAATATGCACGGTGACAGCTACAATAGCAGCTCGACGTTCTAGAACGTCATAGAATATGCACGGTGACAGCTACAATAGCAGCTCGGCGTTCTAGAACGTCATAGAATATGCACGGTGACAGCTACAACAGCAGCTTCTTGTTCACTTTAACATCGACAATGCAGTTCGTAACGTAAATAAAAATTAGTGTGACTGGCTACATGACCTGTGGGGAACAAACCTACTGCTGGGGTTACGTTTTGCAGATATGCCATCCCTCTTTTATACTATTATTCTAACTGTTTACTGGCCTATGTATCAAACCAGAACTCACCTTTCCCATCACTGACCCTATAACCGATATAGGGAGTAAGTCCTTTATTAAGAGTCAAAATTGTACATTTAAAGCATAGGTCAGAATTTTTTTTTCATGTTTTTACCTTGCAATAATTCAATTTTTTAAAGTATAACCAACTAATTGCACCAATATGTGATTCTAAAGTCTTATTTACACATTAACACACGTCACTTGGTTAAGATACTTCCTACAACTCCTACATGTTTCAGTCCTGTACAGGACGCATACCAGCAAAGGAGCACAGGTACAACCTACATAGCTACACACATGCTGCTGCATTACCATATATATTAAGCATAGAAGCATTAGCAACTTCAAAATAAGGCAAAACAAAACTCCCTGAAGATGGTCTTGACAGACTGAAACATGTAGGAGTTGTAGGAAGTATCTTAAACAAGTGACGTGTTTTAATGTGTAAATAACACTTTAGAATCACATATTGGTGCAATTATTTGGTTACATTTTAATAAAATAGGTCAGAACTGTTTAAATTGTTGGTTTGGTTTATGAAGGAGGAGAAATTGGAGAGTGTCAGTATTGCAGCTTACAGGGGAAAAGAGTTTTATGGCGGGTGTAGCAAGCTAACAATTTCGACGTTTGTCAGTGTCAAATGTAGGGAGTAAGGAAGGCTGAAAAAAAAAGAAGACTGACTTTGAAAACCTTGACAGCTTTTGGGACACTTTAAATCGTGCGGGGAAAATTTACAATGTTAGGCACGCTTGGACTCTAAAGAAATTAATGGGACGCGTGAAGGAGTTCACACGAAGCGACGACAATGGAACAACGTTACATAAATTTAAGCCAATGGGGTTAACGTATTCAAAATTCTGACTTTTGGACATATTAGGGAGCAGCGAAATTTAACATTTGACCAATCGGGTATAGTAAGAAAATTTAAGGGGGAATGAACTTGAACCTTACGAGTTTTGGAAAACCTAACGCAAGAGGAGTCTGGTTTGTAACTCGGAAGTGACAAGTCGTACACGCGTACCAAAGCTAGAAGTGGATACATTTTTCAAGGGCGCGTTCATATGCAGCAATTTGTATATGTCTATATCAGGGATTACAATAAAATGCAATCAATATTGACAAGTGTCAATAATATCACAGCCCCGCCACTTAGATTCCTTGAGAAAAAGACATGCCTACCGATTGAATAGCTGGGTGGGTTGTAACCCTAAAGACGAATATGCAAATATCAGCGAGGCACGATGCGGGCAATAATAATCTTTATGAAAGGTAGACTTCGGTCGAACATTTACAACTGATTGCTTTAAGTACACATAAAATCAATCCACTCTAAACAGCAAAGAAATTTTCTTTTCAGCCACATCTCTACCAACATAACAAACGGTGTGAGAGTGGTTTACCCTCAGACAAAAAAATAAACAATGACAAGACACTCTCTATGAACTTAACAAACAACAACCGTTGGGATGTAACCACAATACATTAATTTTTCCCCCCCCATGCACATTTCGTAATCTTCCCACGTACAATATTAAAAACGGCGCATGACCCGTCAAAAATAATGCGGAAAATAATTCCTTTCTTCTTCTTCATTATCCATTTCCTACTTTCATCTTCTTCCCTCCCTTAGCAGGCATTCACTTCCCAACCGTTTTCTTTTTCCAACCCATCGTCTTTCGGCTTCCCGTATCCTAGGAAAGGTGCGTTGTGTTTCCTATAGCGTGACAGGAAATTCTTGGTTATTATTCATACTCTCCCTCCACTTTATTTCCGAGGAAAGATGTTCCTATACTAAATTTATACATTGGCCACAGCGAAAACGTTCACATGAGGAGCTTTCTGAATGCTTTCATTACCTTGGAATTTAACCCACTATTGAGGGAAAAGACACACCGTCGCCCGATCCCAATCCCGTGCACAGAATTAGACTTATTTGGCACTATTTATCTTAGTAATTAACCAACTTGACGCACAAAATTTTTGTTTTACAATAAGTTTATTTCATGCCTCTACATGTTTCGAGCACCATGTGCTCATCATCAGGAGGTCAAAATTCTATTATACAGCCTCTGGTACCGTCCCGTGCAAGGGGAGGCCAACTATAGGTGTGATGATACCAGAGGCTGTGTAATGCAATTTTAACCTCCTGATGATGAGCACATGGTGCTCGAAACATGTAGAGGAATGAAATAAACTTATTGTAAAACAAAAATTTTGCGCATCAAGTTGGTTAATTACTAAGATAAATATACTGAGATGCACGGTCAGCAAAACATCAAAATTTATTTGGCACGTCAAATTTTATAACTAAGCAAGACTACTATCATAATATAAATTCCAGTCTTTGTGTTCTGACAGGTTCTGGCCGCCACATTCAGAAGCGTACCACACCTTCGTCCATTACACACAAAAAGAAGACATACAGCCCATCTAGTAGAACACTACGAAATCGTAGATTCACTAAATATTCACGCCATGAATATTAAAAGTTCTTACGAGACAGCTTCATGTAAGCTACCGACAATGTAATACAATGCAATGCCAACCCAAGCACAGGTAATCCGATTCTGATAACAATAGGCACGGTATCTCATGATCCCACATCTACTGCAAAAATTTCAAACATTACACTTCATTTTTTATGGTATACAAGTCCCGCGGTAAAATATTAGCAGCATACCTGACGTCCGTTTTCATGAAAATATTCTGTTCCAAACACTGGAATTCTTTACACGATATCCAAAATCATGGCTGCATTTACCTCTAGACTAGATTCTCAAATCACCGCACTGACTAAATAATGTTGTGTTACAAAGAGCAAAATTCTGTAAGCTACTGATACAGCAATGTTACATTTAAACCTCCACTGATTTCTTTACCTCACCTAAGGTATGTGGGTCACGTATTGTGAGTGACCTGAGTGGAAAACACGTGCAAGATAATTTTTTCCAACCTTTCTCCTCGCTGTGCTTGCAGCCATATAATTAGGTCATACGACTATGTGCAGCACGGGAGCAATTTCAACTTTTACTATATTAGGTAAAATAAATTTCCCTGTACTAGATATACAAGCCACGGTTCCGCTACACCTAACCCAGAAATATATGTCCTGTAGTAATTCATTTCCTCCAGCATATTAACCAGGATTTTCCACTGCTGCCATCCAGCCTCGCAGACCGCGATACGCCTCACGATCAGACACTACTTCACCGCCAAAATTCTTCTTTAATATTTCCCACAAAAGAAAGCAAAAATCCCAATTTACATGAAAGTTACCTTTTGAAAGCCCTTCATAAGGCCAAAACGCGTAAGTCGAAGATTTTCTCCATAGTCTCATTATTGAGCATGCGATTTCAGTAACACAGGAAGTACTTTTCGGCGTAATATTTAGTAATTTTCATAACCGGGGTTATTTTAAGTGTAACAGTATTATAATACTACAAAAAAAATAAACGTACAGAAATTTATTAATAATGAGTTCAGTCTACATTAATATGAATTACTTTTCTATGTTATATAATATTTCCTGTCTTACGCAGTAAAAATCAATGCAATTTCTTATATTTTCTCCACTAGTGAAGAAATTTCTTACCATATATGGGTACAGAAAGTTCACTGTTTTTTTCGAAGATCCCGCAGCTTGACCTCGTTTTCAGCTACAATAACCAAGGCCGTTCCCTCAAACCTTACTCCTTTAGCTTCTATTTCAATCTCGTACTGTCTCTACAACTACGTCTCACAAATCTCACTCCTCTTCAGTTTTCAAGACTAAAATTGTGTGAGTACTTTTAATGCTTGCCATATGTATTATATGCCTCGTCCACCTCATCCTTTTTTTTCATATGTTCAATCTAATAATAATCATTGCTATGCATCCTTTTTTTTCCTCAGGCCCAATAATTCTCCTAATTATTTTGTCCCGAAACTGTCGCCCGGGCAGTCGAAAAACTGTCAGAACAGCCGGTGTTCTGGCCGACACTGAAAAGATTAACCTCCCCAAAGCAGTTCCAGAAGTGCAGCTACGCTAACCAGCTACGTGTATACAGCTACGCTAACCAGCTACGTGTATACAGCTACAGCAAATTTCATTGATATCATCATCTTAATAATCACAACTGCACCTTTAATGGTTATGTGGCCCAAACAAGAAGTAAATATAAAAGCAAAGGTCTCCTCGTGTACGCAATGAGGTATATGGGAGAATGGAAGTATAACTCCACTAATTCTCGACCTCGGCGGTACACCGAGTTGAGTGTTCGTCTTCGGACACCGACCGTTTTACACCCGTAGAAAGAGTCCTCGTTAACCAAAGAATAGGAGGCTATCCAAATAGGAAATAGCTCTATAACAGACATTAGGTACGATGGCAAAAAGTTTGGCCCTCAATTATCTTCTGCGTATATTTTTTTTTTCGCATCACACTGCTCGTTTTCGTGACTGTACATACGCCTAGAGGCAGTGGGCATGAATATCAGCTCACTACGACAGATGGCACTTCTCCCACCTCCGAGTTCATTTTCCAATACAATGCGAATAGCAGACAGATATCATGTTTGTGGCTAGCCGGATAATGTTATAGATGGGAACTGCTACAGAACGACCTACATCGAGTCAGGATAAAGCAGTAACATATAAAAGTTTCTCTAACACTTGCCAATAGCAACCAACATTGCATGTCAGTACGGCAGATGTGATAGATGGGAGGTTTATCGACAGCCGCCACAGGTAGGCGACAGTACCCACTTGCGACAATGCCACTGTACAAGCACTGCATGTGTCCATAATCTGCTGTTACGCCTGGAATAAGTTTCATATTTTGTCACGATACTTCATCGAAAAGTTTCACAAGGACTTGACGAGAGCTGCTGGGCTGATTCATAGCTCAATCCAAGGCATGAAAACCGAAAGTTCCAAAATATACCGTGAAATATGAGGTTCACACAGCTCTGACAGTAAGGACTGTTGTCCGCCGGTACGTGGCGCTGCACATTCTAACGGAAATTTAACGTGCCACAGAAATAGGCTGCCTTCAAATTAAGATCATATGATGGAATCAGTAGGTGCCTCCGAAACGTCGGCAAGACACTACAAGTTTACACGGCATAATCTCAGTAATTAAACAACTTAATGCTCAAATTCTTGTTTTATAATAAGTTTATTATATACCTCTACATGTTTCGAGCGCTATTGTGCTCGTCATAAGGAGGTAAAAATTGTATTATTGTGTTGTATTATCACACACCTGTAGGTGGCCACCTACAGGTGTGACGATACCAGATGCTGCATAATACAATTTTGACCTCCTGATGACGAGCACAATAGTGCTCGAAACATGTAGAGAAATGTAATAAACTTATTATAAAACAAGAATTTGTGCATTAAGTTGGTTAATTACTAAGATTATACTGAGATGCACGGTCAGCAAAACATCAAACGTTTACAGGGCATTACGTCTCGAATGGCAGTATTCTTGTAATCCATGTTTCGGTGTGTGTACGAACCTGCTAGGCCGCAGTACACAGAGCTGACCATTTGCATAAATTCCTGGTGGGGTAGGAACAAAAATGAATTTATTTAAAAAGAAGTTATCAAGTCCCTTGTACCCCGATACTGTAGTCAGTATAATGTCTACGCTAGAGACAGGAGCACTTAAAAATACTGGTTCGATTCCCAGAAAGTCCAATATATTTTTATGTTCTCCAAAATTTCCAGGCCGGTTCTGGAACCTACCCGTCGCCAATTCAGGGGTCACGGGGAGCCTCTACCCCGAAGGTAAACGGCCGCTTCGGGAAACTCCTTCAACAGCCTAGGTTAAGCATACGTGACGTTGTGCTTCCACCGCCTACATGCGGTGTGATTGGACGCACGTTCTCTTTTACCTTATCTGGCATCTGCTCCATAGTTATCTCGAATCTACCTCGAAATATGGATAGATATTCGTTGGTGATAAAATGTAACAAACATAGATTCTGTAAACATTATGCCTTTTTATGACACGTCTCTTGATATTTAAATTTCAGTTTACAGTATGTATGTATATATATATATATATATATATATATATATATATATCAGTGCTTAGAAATATAAGAAAATACTCTGACGTTCGGATGGCCGTGCATCGTGATATATTCTTATAATAAAACCAACTAGATACAATAATTCCTCAAATTTGTTTTTGGAATAAAACTCTACATGTTTCAGACAGTTCCTCTGTCCATCATCAGGAGTTTTTCACTGTACACACAGCAGTGGTATATGTCATACAGGTTTGTTAACAGCTAGCGAGCTGGATCAG
>Ga0136643_10010136_pt1 | contig 13897 bp, 7 predicted proteins | sample TergutLab28metaG_FD_96883 | JGI IMG/M metagenome (GOLD analysis project Ga0136643, IMG submission 96883) | Labiotermes labralis P1 segment gut microbial communities from Petit-Saut dam, French Guiana - Lab288 P1 (version 3) (version 3) | ecosystem: Host-associated > Arthropoda: Insects >...
CCACCCCCCCCCCCCCCCTTTAAATTATGAAACTCGATTCAATACAATGTAAGGGTTTTATTGCACTCAGCTTTAGGAATAGACAGCCCACCCCACAAATACCAGATTACACTTACATTTGGTAGTCTGAATGGCAAAACATGCAGCTCAGCATAAGCTCCATTTTATGCATTATTTGTACTTTGTGGAATTTTGTGCATAACTCACAACTCTACTTCTGTACTGCAGCCATCCAATGTTACAACAAAATTCAATCTGGGACTTGTGATCAGATGGTCACAAAACTAAACCCCAATCAAGTCAGCATGCTTACTACAAATGTGTGTGGACTCGCTAACTCACAAACGGAGTTCACCTGTTATCGTACATTACTTCAGAAGTTTAGAGTAGCACTGATGCTGCTGCCACCTAACATCTGCCATTATCATCTTACAGGTAATTAAAAAGTGTGACAATGGTATGGCTTCAAGTAGAATAGCCAGAAAAAAATTTGTAAAAAAAAGTTCAACCAATTAAAAAATGTAAATGGGCAGAATGTACTAACATGTGTCAAAACATGCTAATCTCGTAATCCTACTTTCTTTCCCCAGGAACACAAAACAGGCTAAAAACAGACCAATAAATTAAAACAATACAAGCAATAAAAATCCTGTGGTTTTCTCATTTGAAACTTCAGACACTGCCAAAATGGGAACTCATTACTGGATCCTCTTCTAAACCACCTAAATCTAAGCCAAATCACCACAACATATGCATCCTTTAACTATATTTTATTGAAAATATTATCTTCCCATCTCTGTCTTGTTAATAAAATGGCCACTTATTGAAAGGTGTCCCTGTCAAAGTTTCACATTAATCCATTTTCCATTTCCTACCTACATAATAACATTCACCATCTCCCCAAAACACTTTCAAGACAGCATGAATAACAAAGTTTTATTACAAACTGCACCCAATTACCTGTTGCACTGATCTCCTCTGGACACTTTATGGTAGTTCATGCCGCCAACACAACCAAACAAAAGCAAAGTGAGCCTCATCAGTGGCTCTCTAGTAACACACTGCTTTAGCAACATTCAATGTAAAAACAACATCCCTACTACCAAGACTATTTATCAGGAAGTACTGCACCAACAGTATATGTTTCCAGTGATGGTGTGTTACATTAAACATAATTATTATTTGTGGTACTGTCCAACATGTTGGGTTTCTCAAACACAAAATTCTGAAAGGTGGATCTGTTTTAATCAATAGGTGTTCCAAACCTAACTTTCCTACCCAGCTGATCCCAGCAGGAAACACCAGACTCAATCCCTGCACCCAATGATAAAGACCAGCTTTTATACTGGGCCCAGTGTACAGAAATCATTCCTTCCTGGGAATGAAAATAGATTCAAAACCTCAACACAATGAACAACAACCAAAACAAGTCTTCACCATAAGTTTTATGTTATGTTGGAAATATCAGTACATGTAACTATTTACAGCTCTTACTGCAATGCCTGAGCACTCAATTAATAATTTTTCACAATACATGAAAATGGATTCCTTTGAACCAACAAAATTCAACTCAGGGACACAAACATTAACTTCACAAAACATGAGAATGGATCTCTTAAAAAAAACACTCATTTGAACAACAGGTGTGATTTTATTTAAAAAAAAAAAAAACTTCTTTATAACAACTGATATGAGACTATACAAATAATTTTATTCGCAAATGGTATTGAACTGTCAGTACAATGAACACCATATCAAAACTCTGAAACAGTATTTAAATACAACTAAACTAAAAAAAGCACACAAAACACTTGTGGTGTTCAAGGTTTCTTTGAAATACATTGTTATTACATAAGAAGGGTGTTCAATTATGACATATACGTTTCAAAAAATAACCAACACGATGTCACTTGTGGACTATCCTTTATTTTCATGGGTAGTCGTCATTCGTTTTCTACATGTTTCGAGCTTTCGAGAAGCTCATCATCAGGAGATCATTTTTCTGTACAGTCAGCCTCTGGTATAGTGTATACCTGACAAGTTATTTCACCGTTTGGATGTCTCTGACGACTGATTATTATGCACACGTAACTTAAATATGGAGTTTTAAAGTCAGCTTGAATATATCCGAGCTGACTTTAAAACTCCGTATTTAAGTTACGTGTGCATAATAATCAGTCGTCAGAGACATCCAAACGGTGAAATAACTTGTCAGGTATACACTATACCAGAGGCTGACTGTACAGAAAAATGATCTCTCGAAAGCTCGAAACATATAGAGAACGAATGACGACTACCCATGAAAATAAAGGATAGTCCACAAGTGACATCGTGTTGGTTATTTTTTGAAACAATTACAATGATGCACAGAACAATGAATGCAAAATATGACATACACCTTCATATTCAAGCTGTTGTATCAAGCAACATTTTACATAAAACAAAAATTTCAAACAGAAATGCTCTCATAGAATTACAACTAGGATGGTCAACCGAAAAGTCAACAAACAAAATCTTCTATTTAAAAATTTAACAGTATAAATATGATTGCTGTAATTTCACTAACATCAAAAATACATATCATACTGCAACAAATTCACTGGTACATTGAGCTGATGTACAGGCTCAAAATTCCTAGAATTTGTATTCCATTATAAAAGAAAGTACTTGAAGAAAACAGGCTACTTTTTTAAATTGAACAATGCTAAATACGAATTAGTGCTGTTCTTGAAAATAAATTGCGAAAATACATATAGAAGTGAGAATATTTTCATGGGATCAAATATTAGCCTGAGGTAGCACGCTTTCAGGAATTTAAAAACACAGCCGAGCTGAATGATGATGTTCGTCATATATTACAATATATGACGAAGTTGATTACACGTAAAGTTTACTGGTATCTGCAACCATCTTGATTCTGCCAATGCAAGGGCAAATACATGCTGCTCGTTTTACACACAACACTTTTCAGTCACCGTATCACAAAACCAAAATTTCGTCGCCATAACGTTCCAAAGTTCCTGGAGATCCAAGCCATTTACAGCAAAGTTTCTCTTTACTAGCTTTTTTGTGAGACCTTGGTGTTTTCGAGTTTCTTATTGTGTTCAGTGTTCTGCATCTTTGTTACAATCTTACGAGAATGCCCACTAGGATCAAAATGGTTGGTATGTTCACTAACTTCTTTCTTGGTTCGCTGTTTACCGCTGTGGCCTGAGTAAATATGTTTGTCGTACTCGAAATTGTAATGCTCGTACTCGTCGAAATGACTTTCAGACATTTTGAAAACCTCCAATGTATTATATCACTACACGTCTAACCCACTCTCGTATCTCTCAAGGACTGACGTTTCTACACAGCTGTCTTGAGAACAATGACTCACAGCAGTGGCACAATCAACGGCAGCACATGCGCAAACGATTTGTTCTGTTGTACATGCGAGTCTAGCTGATACGTTGTTTACTTGTTCCAAAAGCTGTAACAGTTTTCTTCTGAATTTTTCATGGTGCTGTTTATAATTTGAGCAACAAAAACAATGTGTTAGTCCACCAATTCCGTCTTCATTAAATGCTACCTCCCCCCCCCCCCTGGAAATCAGGGCCGGCCCGAGACATGCGGGCGCCTTAGACAGGCTAATAATTTGGCACTTCTTTAGAACCGATTTTATTTACACTTTTTCGGCCTAGGACAGGGATGGCGCGTGTTAAACTGCGGATAACTTGCGGGCGGAATCTTTTGCGTGTGGAAACCTGAATTTACATGAGCCATATTGCCCATTATTCCAGTGACGTCTTGGCGCCCTAAATAGGTTGGCGACCCGGGCAGCCGCCCGGCTGGTGCGTCCGTTAAAGTCCAGCCTAGCTGCAATGCCACCGGCAGACAGCTTTTTCTAGCGCGAATGTAGAGCGTGACGGACTTTCCTAGGTCTGTATTTAAAAAAATGCCACGCTATTATGGTGTATTTCGTGCGCTTTCTTTGGATGAAATGTATCATGTGGAGGTCACATGCGTCTGTCCACGTGAAATATTTTCGAATGCACTCAAAGAAGTTTGATAAAATAAACGGCACAGCAAGAATTTTCGATTTTGATGCAGTGTAAATCCATTTTGCACGAATGTTTTTTCTGGCGCTTACTAACAAAACTTCAGAGAGTTTTTACAGAGTTTTCTTCGTCCATTAAGTTACTTTTTTCTTTGTGGACAGGATTTCTTGTACTTAGAATGGTGAAAACAGTCATTCCTACGGCAAGGACAGTGAGACGGCCGCCCAGGGCCCCGCGCATCAGCATTACGGTTTGTAATACTTCTTGGACGCATTTTTAGCTCTGGCGGTAGTAAACTACTTCATTAATTGTCTTATGCTTAGTAGTACAACCTTTCGTTTCATTAGGAACGCAGGGCATTTGTGAAGCATATCCATCTGCCTCTGTTGCCCACCAACCTCTTAACCTCACTCCATGTTTAGCCTCATTTTCCTTCTTCCTCTAAAACGGTCTTTTTTCCAGGTTTGCTTCGGTTTTCCTTTGCTTCTGGCTCCCTGCGGATTCCAATCCAATGCTTATTTTTCAATGGATTCATCCCGTTCCTCAGAATATGACCGATCCAACGCCATTTTCTCATTCTAATTTGTAATATTATTGGCGTCTCTCCAGCAGCGTCCCACAGCTCTGTATTACTTATTATCTTAGGCCACCTCGTGTCCATTATTCTTTGCAAACAGCGATTAACAAATGTCTGTTATTTATTTGTTATTTGGGTAGTCACATCTCATGCTTCGCACCCCTACAACATTGCAGATTTAACATTACTATTAAATATACGGGTTTTAGTCTTCATCAACATATTTTTGTTCTCCCACAATTAGTATAATTCTACGAAGATAAAATTCGCCTTCTTAATCTGTGCTTTAACGTCTTAGAGCGCTCCTATGTCTACCGTCACAATGCTACGCAGATACACACGTAAACTCTTCATCTCCTTTAATAATTACATTATTTATGTTTACATACGCAATAATCTGTGAATTTATTTGTTATCTCCTTTGTTTTCTTGGAGTTAATACAGCTCTTCTCAAGCCAATGTATAATATCAACGCTAGTGACTAGTTGCTAGTGAACCGTGGCAATGATTACAAGCAGAAACACGATATAAGTTCCTCCAACTGATAAACAAAAAAAGCCACGCCTGGTTACATGCCTGGTATTCCAGTACACAAACAACAGAAGTCTACAAGGAATGCAATAACATGTGTACATAGCCAACAGGCATCAACACAGACAAGATTTCAAGAAGCCGGGATAGCTCAATCGGTATAGTGACTGGACTACGGGCTGATCTGCCGAGGAGCCAGGTCTCGATTCCCAGTAGGGACAAGGAAGTTTCCTCATCTGTATGGCGCCCAGACCGACTCGGGACCTTCACAGCATGCATCCAGTGTATACTGGGGACATTTCCCCTGGGCCAAAGTGGCTGGAATGTGAGGTTGACCACTCATGTCCACCAAGTGCCCAAGTTAAGAATAAGTGGCGCTGTCTCTCCCTTCGTCTTGAAATGTAAGGATACTTAACTACTCTGTGGAGCAGTACCATATATCATTCCGCGGTAATGTTTAAACGCAACGGAAAATATGAACGTAGTTAGCAGTAGGCGAACATATATCTACCAATTATGAGTACTTCATTCAAGACGTTATGTGCGCGACAATGTAGCCTTACGGTAGCTGGTGCTGATTCATGCCAATATCCCTGCTACGAATTAGTGACGCCCTCACATTTTTCGTATGATATTGCGATTAAAAATGAACTTCATTACATGTATGAAAATCAAATCTGAGGCCGGGACGGCCTAGTCGGTGCAGCAACTCTTTACAGGCTGGGCGGTTCTGGTTTCGAACCCCGGTTCGGGCAAGAGATATTCTCTTCAACATATCCGTCCAGATAGCCGGTCCCAGTGGCCGCGCGGTCTAAGGCGTAGGTCTACGGCCGCTCGCCTGCTGAGATTGTGGGTTCGAATCCCACCGGGAGCATGGAAGTTTGGTCTGTTGTAAGTGTTGTGTGTTGTCAGGTAGAGGTCTCTGCGACGAACTGATCACTCGTCCAGAGGAGTCCTACCGATCGTGATGCGTCGTTGTGTGTGATCTAGAAAACCTCAAGAATGATGAGGAGCCAGAATAAAGCAGGCTGAACCGTTGGGCGACGCCTGAAGCAAATAGACAACGTAGCAGTTTAGGAGAGAATAAAATACCTAGTTAGTCTCCAAAGACTAGGTGGTATCGTGAAAGAGACAACAAAAAATATATCCGTCCAGATCGACCGTACGTCCTACCGAGTCTACCGTGCAGAGTGTACCGCGGCTCCTTCCCGAGGGCAGAGCGGCCGAGGAAAGCGCTGAGTAACTCCTTTGTGCCTTCATCGCATGTTTTACCGTTACCGCTACCTTCATCAAAACTAAATCTGCAGGTTGCTGCCAATGACTTCGTTGTTTTGAAACCGTGTAAAATGTTTAGGATCCTGTTCAGGCTTATTGGCCCCTATGGACAGCCTTGAAAGCTGTCTCTGTTAGACAGATATAATATTTAATTCAATCAGCAGACTCTAAAGTAATCCACGGATCTAAATGCCTATCCCACAAGACGATTAAGCTTCAAGAGTTTACTGAAGAATTACATGTGACACAACTTCAGAAATCCACGTAATGTGTGGCAACTTACAAAACCTGCGGCAAATATAACAACATTTTAATCAGAACCAGCTGTTCGGTATAGGAAATGCGTTGCTCAATGCGAATACTAGAAGCAAAGGCGTTGATGGCATCTTTGTAGGCACTCTCCGTAAATGCTCACACAATGGCACTTGAGAGAGTAAGATCAAGTAAAATCAGGTAAACACTTGAATTACCAGTCAGTACAATTGGTCTGTTACACGGCAAAAGCAGTTCATATTGTTTTAAAACCCGTGAGATTAGATTAACAGTTACAGCAGCAATAACAGTACACGGCTCTACACTGTTTACAAACACATCTCTGCGAACAGAGGCAGAAGAATGTAAAAGTATGACATTGTCTATAGACCTACAACCAACCTAGTTATTGGAAAAAGTAAACACAATAATATATAACATAAAAATATCAGCCACAGGTGTTGGATAACTGTAGTCCTTCGAATAAACCCATGCTACTTTATTAACACTACGGGTCGGAGATCTTTTTGAGGAGCTAGTTGTTCCTCAGCTAGTGTTGAAAAAAATAACTCCCTGTATCTTACGTCCGTGTTCACAAGAGCTCGCCCTTGGTCCCTATTCTGAGCCAGCTAAATCCAGCCCACGCCCTCAATTTTTTTTTCAAAATGCATTTGTATGTTATTCTCCTTCTACAAATGTCCTCCAAGCCGTCTCTTGCATTTAGTTTCTTCCACCAAAACACATGCGTATCACATGTCCTGCTCATCGTGTCCTATATGACTGTATCAACCTAATATTTGCGAAAGGTATATATAAACCATGACGCTTCTAGTTATGCAACTTTTCCAGCTTCGTATTTAAGATTTCACATATGAATAACACTTTAAGTGATGAGGAAGGGCAAGAGGAAGACGAGCAGGAGGAGGATCTCACACATCAGTATGTATGTAATCTAACAGTTTATATAAGTCTGGACCCACGCTATATAGTAGGGGCTACTTATATTGTTGTTAAATAAAAGGTAAAAAATACATACTGAAAGTTGGACGTTTAGCTAAAAGAGCTCCAGAAGCCCAAAAGACTTATCTAAACTTAAAGATTTGTGCCAAATCCGTGAGTAATTAAGCCAATGAGGATTCATATAAATTCTTTAAATTCTTATCTTATACAATGCTAATGTCAACTGACTACCTGCAACATCTCGTAAGTTATCCCTCCAAAACTTATAGACTAAATCAGTGGTTCCCGAAGTGTGGTCCGCGGTTACCAACGGATCCACCATCTGTTCCCAGGGTATCCGTGGATAGACTTCTTAAAAGGATACTTTGAAGTTTGATGATTTGTTAGAAGCAACACGGAGATTCTTTCGTTGGCGACGTGTTTATTTCGTACGCAGTCGTTATTGATGTAATAATAATAAAGGAATCAAGGAACTACAAAAACTGCCATATTGGTTACTGCACACACACTTCGGGAAGTACTAATGTAACAGGACACAACGTATTTCACGAGAAAATAAAAACAAATATAATAATAATAATAATAATAATAGGTTGCTGTTGTTGTTGTGGTAGTGGTGGTGGTTGTAGTAGTAGTAGTAGTAGTATTAGTACTAGTAGTAATGGTAGTTGTAGTGGTGGTGGTGGTAGTAGTAGTAGTAGTAGTAGTAGTAGTAGTAGAAGTAGTAGTAGTAGTGGTGGTGGTGGTGGTGGTGGTGGTAGTGGTAGTAGTCAAATTTATCGTAAATATTTTATGACTTAGCTGTCACAGAACTGAAATGTCTCTAAATGGAGGTTTACAGTTCTGGACACTAAAAAGACCTCTAATGTAAGTGTACTGTTCCGAGTTATGTGTAGTGGCGACAGTATGTGCCGCCGGTAGCTTACTTGCCGATTTCAGCGCAAGGTGGCCCGTCGGAGCAGACTGCTGCCTTTCTGAAACGTCGCTCTTCTGAATTCGAGGGTGGCAGTGGAGTTTCTGGGTTCGGCGGCACCAGCATTCGCTTGGGCCCGGAGCGCAGCTGGAGCGTGGTCTGCACGATTACTGCAGTGGCGCACATCGCCAGGACCGCTACTGCGGCCAGGACATAACGCTTTCGCAGCCTGCGCCTGCAAAAGGACAGACGCAATATATTCAGATCAGAGTAACCGACCGACTGATTAACTCTCCAGGTCCCTGTTTGCTTAATCACGTGAACGACTGATTTACTTATTTAGTGTTAACAGCCTGATTACCGACTGTATGACTCAGGGTGTAGCTAGAAGGAAGAGCGGGTGGTTTGGCCTCGGGCAGCAAAGCCTTACAGGATGGCAAAATGCATATTTTAAATTTTAAAAAAAAGATCTGCGCTCAAAACAAATTAAGTTTATTGCGCCCAGATAAAAGGAGTTTAAATAAGAAATTGCGTTGTTTTAAAATTCATAATTTATGTTGGAGGCGATCATTGCGATTACTCTCCAGGGCGCCAATAAATCTAGATGTGCCACTGGCATGACAAACCGAATGATCGAATGAATAAGTGATGGGTTACTTAACTGGTAGCCTGAGCAAGGACCATTGCGTCGACCACATAGGGTGTAGAAACGGGTGGGTTATCGCCAAACGTAAACCAATAAATTGTGTGGTCTGGTCCGGCCCTGGGACCCACCCAGGGTACCGGGTCTCTTTCCTGAAGGTAAAGCGGCCGGGCCGTGGTTTTGTCCACCGACTCCCATCCAGCGTCGAGGTTAAAGAAAGATTAGACCCATACCTCTACTCCCCTTCTGGGTCTTCATGACCTGTTCTGGGTGAATCTCTGAAGACAATAATACCCTATCTCTTGTGTCTAGAAACATAAATATTTCAGGATATTTCATTAGTACTTTTACTGTAATTTAGCATCTGAAGTACGTATGACGCCGTTTCACTTGTGTGTTGAACGGAATTTTTAACAACGTTCAAGTTTCATGCAAATTAGTCAACTGGAACAGTAACCCGGATATGCCCGGAACTTCCCTGCAAACACGGTACGTAGGCTAAACATGACAGTTTAGTGCTACCGATTTATTAGAGATCTTGATGGATTTACTGTGTACAATAGCAGATCCAAGCAGCAGGCTGTGCTCTTGACACACATTGTAACATCTCACCTATTATAGAAAGTTCTTCGCTCCCGAGCGCCTTGAAGAAACAGGTTTGAGCGTTCGAACGTAGGTGTCAGCTCAGCGTAACGAGATACTAAACCCAGCAGCAGCAGCCAGCATGACCTCCGTTTCAAGGCCCACAGCCACTGCTTATTTGGTTTCAGAGTGCCCTTTTTAACTTCAACATTCTTTTCAACGGCATTTAAGCATACGGTGCAGAATTATCAAATCGTTTGAAAAATGACCACTATCCACTTTTTCTTTCGTAACCCAACAGTCTGTGATAAACCAAAAGTGTGAAAGAAGGACGCAACTTCTGCTCTGAAAAAAAAAGCAACTGAAAGGTTCCTGTACACTGATCCGGTCCAAAGCGTAATATGAAATTAAACATGTGACGCAAAACACGTAACGCATAAAAATCCACAGCGGCGAAAATTACTGTCTCCTAATTCAGTTGAAATTTTGTTTTGAACGTTACTTTCGCTCGATTAGTATTCAGCGAAATATATATATCGGTGAAAGCTTTGTATTTGTGCAAGCCTTCTTTAAGCAGACTTTAAACCCTTCTACATAAAACATTAAATCAGTATTATGTAAGCTGCGTTGTTTTATGCACACAGCACAAGACAGTACCCGTTATATTTGTTTCAGAATACCATTAGAACCAGGGTCCTCGATTGAACTAGAAAACAAAAGCAGATTCCGAACAGAGTCAAGGATGTGCATATTCTCTTGTTATGGCACTCAAATTGCGAAATACATATCAAAATAAGTCTCTCATTCACGACAACAATCAATACTGACCATCTATCACGTGACCCACATTTATCTAAACCCTGGCTCCGACCACCTAGTTAGACCGTATTCTCCTCTGAGTGAATATTGAACATATCGGAATATTATTTTTATGTTGTGTCTCACATCATTTTGCAGAAATGTGCCAGCCTGATCTTCGTTCTGGCAAACCTTTCGATGACGGTGTTGAATTCTGGGATGGACTCTTGTTACGTCTATTCTCTGTTTGCAATATTAAGACAGCATCCAGCCGTTCTGCAGTTACTCTATTTCTTACAAAAATCTTAGCACATGTCAGTGTGGAAAACCCTCTTCTGAGAACTGCGTTTCTGGGACATTACGCAGCGTGTAGTGGTAATTCATTACCGATGTTTCGGGACAACCCATCGGTCCCACCGTCAACGATCAAGAACTCAATTAATTCTTGACCCTTCAAGAGCCCAGAAGATCGCAGTTCGCACATACTTCGCGGCGGTAGTCAGAAATCACTCAAGCCACTTCTGATTCAACTGTTATCACTGGTGTAGTTCAAGGCCTAATTGCTGCCAACAATTTTTGTAGTTTCACTAACAACTCCCTCTGAGTTGTAATGACTAAAGGTGAAGCTGCCCAGTACACGCCACAGAGGCAAACAGAGGGAGCAGAGCTATAGCACCGCTTTTTCTTAACCTCGGCAGCAGATGGAGCGGTCAACATCACGCTCCTGCCACTTTACCCCCGGGGAGGAACCCCGATACCCATTGAATAGGAGGCTGAGTGGGCGCCACAGCCGACCCAGACGGTTTTGAAGTTGAGAAAATATCTTCCTCCTGCTGGTATTCGAACATCGGAGCTTCTATCCCGTAGCTGGTCCTTACACCGACTACATTATCTCGGCTCCCTGTCGTCAAGTTGTAGAAACTATAAAAATACTGCGACGGAATTTATTTGTGGTTGTTCGTGTGACTGGAATGTTATGTCGTGTTGACTGGTAAACAAGTTGCCGACGTTTCGATGGAGCGCACTGCCTCCATCTTCAGAGTCTATCAGCCTAAGAAGAGTGCTCCTTTACCCTGAAGATGTATGCAGTAAGCACCTACGAAATGCCAGTAAATGTTTACCAGCTGACAAGTTATAGGGGAAAATCGCCTATTACGGGGAGGTTTCCTAATTTGGGGAAGTGCATTATTTCATAGCAGGAGGTGTTGCGCTCTGTGCTTAAGAAGGTAAATCATTAAGGAGATGTGGCTATTCTTTGAAATAATAGTAAAAACGGTCAGTTGCTCAAGACTTTCGGCACTGACTGCCCAGAAATTGAAAAATGGCTCCGTCGAAACCCTGGGCTAATCTTCACCGTCTACCAAATTGGTGAACTATTCGAAAACGCATACAAGCGAGTTGCAACAGGCGAGATAGCGGTTATTGGCTTCCGGCAGACAGGAATCTTTCCTTGTGGCAACTTCCGACCACACAAGTTTCCTCTAGCGTCAGAGGACACAGATGTTGCACTGTGAACCATCCTGCTTTGGTGAAGTCCAGCGGTCATCCATCATTCAGTTGTACTAATTTTTCGCCGTTCATTTCTGCTGAGGTTCTCTGATCATCAGATATGAGCCCTGTGTTAAGCTTGAACCTACAACTAAATTCTCGTGGTAGAACAGCAAAATAAATAAATAAATAAAATAAAATAAATAAATAATAAAGAGTTCACCTTACAAAAAAATTTGTTGTGGCAACTCAGGAACAGAAAATCAAACAGCCCACTAAATCCAAAACCAATCGGCTTGCGTCGAATATTCTTCTTGGTCCTTCAAAAAGACGGAAGAGAAGGGTTTGCCGGGATCCAACTCCGTCTGACACTCCATCAGATTCGGACACTGACCTAGCTGTTCCTTTCGCTGATGATTCGATGGAAGGAGATGAGGAACAAGACGCTGATTTCTGTGTTGTGCTTGTAGTTTCTCTGAAGACCACAATGGAGAAGACTGGATACGATGTGCGAAATATTTCAGATGGGCGCACACACTTTGTGCTGGTATGGAGGAAGATTTTGTTTGAGAGCCTTGTCAGGGATAAACATTGTTTTATTCTTAGTTTGTATCCTTTGTATTTGTAATTGTTTGTATTCTGTAACTGTTCATTGTGTTTTCTGCGTAAATTATTCACCTGCCCAAGTTAGGAACAAGTGTGCGCCTAATTATGGGATATGAAGCTTCTAACGAAACGATTTTTGCACGCGTTTTTTCCCCAATGCATGATGTTTATGTACCAACTGTCTCTTCATTAAACAAGTAAAGTTATGCTTGTGTTTTGAAAAGTTTTACGACTTTTTCCCAAGTTTAATAGCAGTACTAAAAAACCTCCCCGTATTAGGCGACTTTCCCCTACCAACCTAGAAGACCTGGATTACCATAAACAATTCTGTTTCCATTCTACTTTCTTCAAATGTGGGCCAGTACTTCACGGCAGGATCTAGTTCTTTATCAGGAACTGGCACTCATATTTTGCAAACAATTCCGTTGGCTGTCTACCAAAACGATTAATCGATAATTCCTTCAAAATCCATCTGCTGCGTCAGAAATAATGATGTCGCAAGATTTTCTCATTAACCTGTTTCATTTATGCGCGTCTTCTCCTTGTGGAGGGCGTAGCATTACTTGACCTGCGACAGGCAAGCTGCCTACCTTCACCGTCCTGTCAGCACAGGATGACTCCATTCATCTCCGTACCGTTGCCGAGTTACGGGACAGCCTTCTTTCTGCGATTAGTGCAGAAATACACATCAGTTATTTTGTGAATCGAAGCGTAAGATCTCTATGAAACGTCGGATGGATACAATTGTAAATGTACCGATGATAAAGAACTAAGAACCCCCGACATGCAGCAGAAGGAAATTTTATAAAAGCCAATAAATAAATGTATATTTTTCTTTAGAAAGTTAATATAATCGGGCTGCAAATGTAGTGTCAAATGGCCCTCATTGTCCCAAGATAAATGCCGTCCCCTATTCTTGATCAAACAGGAAATACTGCTCTTATTTACAAGTCAGTGCAAGAGAAGCATTTATTTCGCGACATTGTCGTTTTGGCCAGGAAGTGAAACAATGTGATCGGGACGGTGTTTTGAAGACGCGCACATTCCTTAGACTTTACGGCTGTCAGCGTTTTAGCGTGATATGCCGTGTTTACAGACTATGTGATCCGCAGTCTAAGAAGTCATTACTGTATGAATGATTTAGAAACGCTGTATAGTGGCGGAGGAGGGGGGGGGGCGCAAGACCCGAATCGAGCTATAGCACCCTACAGCGTCTTGCGGGTCCTCTGTAC
>Ga0136643_10010137_pt1 | contig 13896 bp, 6 predicted proteins | sample TergutLab28metaG_FD_96883 | JGI IMG/M metagenome (GOLD analysis project Ga0136643, IMG submission 96883) | Labiotermes labralis P1 segment gut microbial communities from Petit-Saut dam, French Guiana - Lab288 P1 (version 3) (version 3) | ecosystem: Host-associated > Arthropoda: Insects >...
GCTGTATTAACCGGTAGCTGTGAAGAGGGTCTTTGAGAGAAGAGATCACATCTTCATGCTTGTTAGTGTTCAGCATGAACTATTGCTGGAGCTGGCTATACTCATATACTTGCATAGGTGGTTTCCTGCCATACAACTGAAATACAGTCACATTTTTTCATTTGTGACCATTTCAGTTGTCTGGAACATGCTTTTATGGCTCCAAATTTTGGTTCTGTATTACTGCAGGAGGTGAATGGCTGTAAGGTCATAACATATTATTTGTAGGACTTTGTTGCTGGGAAAATGGACTGTGTCTGTTGCAGCCATCAATTTGGGTTTGTTGAGTAGTTTAAATGTAGAAAATGAACAAATTTAAGTAATGTTGGAACTGACATGTCTCTCACAAAACACAATATTCAAGCAAATCAAAAGGGATGTAGTAATAAGTAATTTATGATCATGAGTTATTGGTTGAAGGTTCTGCAGGTACTGTGTGTAGCAGATGGAAGAACTACAATATGTTGTGTGATTAAAAATTAAGAATTTTAAGTCACTGAGTGTGGAAAATATAAGTACCATTTTAGCCGCACTTTATGCCTTGAGTTTAATGTGTGAATGGTGTATAATTGTTCATTCTAAATTATAAAAGGAGGGGTATAATTGATTAACATAGCCTATTAATCAGTCACGATAAAAGAATTTGGAGAAAGGCTGTGTTTCGGTTATGTGGCAGGGCAAACTGTATGGCATTTGAGAAGCATCTTCTTGAGCAAGTGAAACCACTGGATACCAAGCTTACAGCCATTATACCAATGTGGTATGTTCGTGTAACAAAGAACAAACATGAATATGCAAGAGTTTGCACGTTGTGTAGTTTGGTACAACAATCATACTTTGGTGTGTGTAATTCAAGAAAGAGTTAATACTTAAAACAATGCTTTTTGAAAGCAGGTCCATTTGGGGATTGTGTAGGTGAATGATATGCCTTGAGTCTCGCCATTCTTTTATGTTACTTTATGAATTATTACATTTTAGGTGGTAGATTTACAAAATACACCATAAAAATCATTCAGTTTTCATACTGAAGCCTGACAGCACAATGAGGCTGACTAACAATATAAATTTACATTGTCTTGCAAACATGGATCCCCAAAAAACCAGAATGTGTTGCAGTTTTGTTGTAACTAGCCATTAAGTGTTTTTTATTGCACACTAGATCTTAAGTGTGCCACCTACTTAAACATTAAGAAACTGCATTTTTCCCACACAGTGTATCTGAGTTTCACATGAATCTCACAATAACAGCTATTATTTCCTTAAATACTGTCAGTCAGTTTTGTCTTTTTAATGCAGACCTTATTTACCGTGAAGTTGGAATTGCACTTCAGAAGATTATAGGACACATTCTTTGCGTTGGGGTACTCTCAGTGTCTGTTCCTTCCACTGAGACATTATTTTTGACAAATGTAAAAAAGTTCCCCCATTTGAAATAGGCACTCTTGAGTATAAAAGGTTGAATGCAAGGCCATAGTGAGCCATGTTTTTCTTTTCTACGTACATATTCTCCTAAAGAAAAAAAAGAGTTACAAATATAGTGTATTGCATAAAATAAAATATTTAGCACTCTGCGTATTTTGGGGTGACTAAATATTGAGTGAAAAGTTTGATTACATTTTACTGGATACAGTTAAGGGTGTGGGATGTTATTGCTTCTTGTGTTTGCATTTTTCCTTTCCATTTCATTCATATTTTGTAATTGTATGTCATACTGAAGTTTTGGTTGCAATTTGCCTATGGTACTGAAACTCGTCTGTGGGCCAGGATAGCTCAGTCGGTCTGGTGACTCGCTACGGGCTGGATGGTCCGGCGATCGAAGTCCAGTGAGGATGATATATTGTACACCCGTCCAGATTGGCCCTGGGTTCCACCCAGCCCTCTATACAATGGGTACTGAGTCTTTCACGGGGGTAAAGCTGCCGGGGCGTGGCGTGGTGTTGACCACCCACCCCCGTCTAGCGCTGAGGTTAAAGAAAGGGTAGAGTTACACCTCTTCTCCACCTCTTGGCCTTTGTGGCCTATTATAGGGTGAACTTTATCTTCATCTTACTGAAACGTGACTAGATTGTACCTAAACGTACCGGCCCTTCGTGTGTCTGATCATTATTAAGAAACCAGTAAGCTGGAATCTAAAGATTTTCTTCAAATGGACAGCAAAGCCCTGCAGTTCGTTCATGGTAGGCAGTAGCAGTAGCAGTAGCAGTAGTGTTTCACACATGCTTGGTTGAAGTATTTTTGAGCACTGTCCATATGTCATGTTATAAAAACAGACATCCCAAATTTATCACACATTTCATTCATTTAATTAATTGCATTTAATATGCTATGTTATTTGTTTTTGTCATATGATACCATCAAGAAGAAATTGTGTAAATGTTGTAAGACACTTCTATTACATTTCTTGTTGTAAGACACTTCTATTACATTTCTTGAAGTGCCAGATGTGTTTTGCCCTGTGACTTTACAGTCACTCAGGTTATTTGAGTAACTTAAACTTGATGTGGCATCATTGTTTTGTCACTGATGACAATTTATTCGTTTTGATTATTACATCAAGTGTGATGATGAGCATCAGGATTCCCTCCATGCTATTTTAAACCACCACTGTCGGTTACCTTATTACATTAAAGAAGGCTGCTTGTGTTACTGGTACCCTTTTGTGTGAGAGTGGGCCAGTGCCAGAGATCACATGATACATCTTTTCTAAGTCAGGTAATGGGAAGCATTGGGTTTAACTGGTGGTTGTAACAGTCATTGTTTGGATTGCTAGAAAGTAAGATCTGAAGGTTGTGGGTAGGGTCAGATGTGATTTTTGCAGTTGTATAATGTGAACATGACAGTATACTTGTGGCAACTGAATTGACTGGACCAAAACATGGTGAGTCAAAATGTGGAACTGCTTGGTTATTTGTGTATAGGGAATGTCATGACATGTATATATTATGATCTGTTACTTGAAGACTGGACCTAACTCTGACCTGGTTTCACTGTATAGCTTCATGCATATAGGCAGATATTTTATATAAATTGCATATCTGTAACCTGTGGATCCAAGTAATTTGGAGAACATAGCATGTGTTATATATATGATATCTTTATAAATAAATAATACATTTGAGGCACATCTGAATGTCTGAACAAAGTTTTAGAGCAAGGATCTTTTATTACTATTTCTCAGTGAGGTCTTTTGATGTAATGTGCATTACAGTCTGATGTGAATTAGAATGTTTAAATGTTTTTACTGTCCAGTTGACAAGACAGCTTTTGATTTTCATTTGAAGTGTGCAGTGCCTTTGAAGAATATTGTCATTGATTGTGGTGGTGTGGTTTTGCACTGTGTAGTCTTGGATGTGAAACCCGTTTTCAGGTGAATTTACTGCCCATATCTTTATGGTTAAAGTAGGTGGGGTGAGGATGTGTCCAGGTTTTATCAGCAGGAGGAGAAGGAATGTGACTACTGAGAAATAAGGGCGGAGGGACTTTGTCACATTCCAAGCTCATACTGAGTCAAAGACCAAATTCACAACACATGTTGCTGTGAAAACCAGCAAGTTGAAACACTGTCTTGAAACAACTTTCTGGGTATCTTAAAACATTTTGGTATAGGCAGCATGTAGATGATGAGCTCACTTTTCTTCATTTGTGAGTCATCCACAGTCTGTACTGTTCTGTGTCTCAGGAATTACAGATTGTCCTAACATATATTAGTGATTCAGATGTAACAGGCAGATTCTTGTTGAACTCTTCATGACATTTTGAGAAATATATTTCTTTAAGAAAACTGATTGTATACCATATTCTAAGATGGTGCACATTGCTCAGCCCCAGTTTGTTACTTTCATTGTTTTAAAGAATATCTGAAACTTAGGCTGTGGACCACTTTGGGTGGTGGAAATGAATGTTTCATGGACTAACTATCTGTGTTAGGGGTTGATATGGCTGGGGTGCTGAAAATATTGCATATTAATATCTGCCTGAATCCACTGCTGGGAACTAGCCATGGTTACTAATCACTGAAGTCAAGTACTTGTTGTGTGTGGCCTTGCTTTTCATTTGGCCTCTTTGGTCTACTTAGGCGTGCTTGTTGCACACTGTTATGCCTTACTCAATGGAAACCCTTACCCCTTTTGAAGTTTCTGGGATGTGGTCAGATCCCTTTGGTTTCTCTTATGAGGTGCTGCTTGCTGTATCCAATGAGGAGATTTTGCAACATCAAGCTGCATCCCAGAATCTTTGCCCTCAGAAATAGTACCATCTGACAAGTTTCCTTAGGCTGACCAAAGATGCCAATTGGAAAACAAGGCCAACCACAGCAGTTACTGGACTGCACACTGGTAGTGCTGAGCCACATGCAGGGTGTCACTAATGGCTGGTCATGCAGTCATGTCAGGGCCCTGGTAATGGAGAAGGTGATTGTGACAGAGTGGTTTGAACGATTTGATGTGGCTGCTAATGTGACAAGAATGATTTTGATGACTGATACAACTTTATATTGTAACTATTAATATGTTCCTTAAGTATGTTTCATGCATAAGTATATAATGCTCATTGTCCATCAAATAAAACATGCTATTAGGCCATTCAGCCAGTCACAGACAGAAGGCATAGATAGGAAATGTAAGCATTCAGTTGTACTGCTATAATCTGAAACCTACTAGACCTAACCTCTTCAGTAGCCTTTTTTTATCTATCCATGATTCATTGTCTGTTACTTTGTATGTCCTGGAAAAACTGAGATCTGTGAGTCCTCATTTATGCTGTTTGAGCCATTGCATGTCACTTCAGGCACCCAGAAAAGTCCATTCTGGAACTTACTGTGAAGCATGTGCAATTACTGTAGCCAGTTTTTGTACTATTTATTATTGTCAGTAGATGGCAAGATCCCAGGGATGCACAGATTTTCCAAAAATGTATGAGTCTCTAGGTGCCAGAAAAATAACAAAAAGCAAGTTCCATACTGATGATGCACACATAGTAGGTGCCACCATACAAAATTTAGGTACCCCGTTGTGTGCTGTGTTGTAGCTGAAGAACAGCTGTCAATTGCTGATTGCTGTAATCATTATCATGATCTGTGTGACTTACACCTGCATTTTAAAAGTTGGTGATTTTCCAAGTACATTAAATAATAATTTATACAAATTTATTGTAGGGGTTTTTATTAAGCACTGGATACAATGCATTGTATCCTGACGCAGTGGATCAGCTGATACAATACATGTACATAAATATGCTGTGAGGGGACCATCAACTTGATTTCATTGCATGCCACTGCACTGGGCATGCAACTGGGGATTAATGGTGTTGGGTCATTCTTTTTCTATATGTATAAGACATGCAGTTCTTCATTGTTGTGAAAGATCTTCCTCTGATAAAATTTATGTTTCAGATTTTTTTTAGTAAAACTGTAAATTGGCATAAACTCTACTTTTTTGTGTACCATTCAATGGTTTCTGGCAGCCTTCAGTAACCTAAAACTTTTAACTGACCAGGATTGTGTTTTGTAAATAGACTGTGGGTAATATAAAAGTATGAAGCAAAACATTGAAGTTGATTGTAGCAGCTGAGCTTTAGATCTTCAGACTAGGAATATGGCCTGCATGGTTCAAATTATTTCAGACTGTCAAAAGGTATGATTCTTTTCTTTTCCAGATTCTGATGAGACCTACATAGACTTGATGTGCTTCCATTTTTTTTGTTGTAAATATTCCTTTGGCATGTATAAAATGTAGTTGTAAATTATTGTAATCATAAACATATGTTCTCTCAAGGGTATGTAGTTGGCTGACTAAAGAACTGACATACACCCACAAAGTGGCTGCAGTCATGTAATGTTATGGTGTAATAGATGTAATCGCAAGAGAATGTGTAGTTAACGTCATGTCCAGATGTGGGGATATGTTATGCTATGTGCTTCTAAGGTAGTGATGGCCATTCTTTGGTTTTGTGTGGCAAATGGAGAAAAAACATAGTTTTTATGGTCATTTTAATTTTGGCAATTTGATAGGGGTTGTGTGAAGAATCTTGACAAATGCGTATCAAATTATTGTCATTTGGGGGGATTATTACTTTTATGGACAGGTGTGGGATCGCACCTGTAGGGAGTTGATGGAGTGCTTTATGATGATAGATCTGAGGATAATGTTTTGTACCCACTTTACCATTACAGAACATGAACTTGATTACGGTCCGACACTAAGATAACATATTTTTACTCTAACCAGATTTGCATGTTCTGTAGGTCTTTTTTCCTGGTTGGTTGTTTGACTGGGTGGGGGGGAGGGGGGGGGCTGTCATCAATCTTTGCACCGCAGTCATTTTGTGGTATGTTGTGCATCTCTTTTCAGAATTTGTTGCTCGATATAGGGTCAGTAACATATATTTGATCACAGGACACCACAGTGAATAAGTCTGCCTTCTGATTCAGAGGACAGCCTAGTAGCTTTGTAATGGAGTTACCCATTCATGTTCTGTCTCGCTTTGGATATTGTGCCCTAGGCAACTGACCTAAGATAGTTGATGATCATTTTTGTCAATATTGCATGTCTGTAAATTATGAAAACCCATTGTCAGTGGTTGATTTGAGCTGCAGGCTATACAACTTGTTACCATGTTGTAGTATAATATTACACATAAATGGGAGTAGGAACCACTTCAGGCAGTTTGCATGTGTGACAGTGGTTCACATACAGAGACTGTTGCTGTGATGTGAGATCACGTAAGTGTACTGTTTGGTGTAATTTAAATCCCAGAAACAAAATTGTTATTTTCTATGGCATAATAGACTGGTATTGGTATTGTAATGTTTTCTGGCTTTCAGACCAGAAACTGGCAGACTGGTAGCCAAAAGTATAATTTCAGTGCTGAGTATTTGAAGTATTAATGAAAAGGCGTTGGAACCCAGACAGTTGCATTACTGACATTGGAACTTCAGCACTTTCAAGAGTGCTTATGAAAAGACTGAGACCTGTTTTGTAGTTTAGCAGTTGGAAACATTTTTTAAAACTGTAGCATCAGAAGTTCCATTTGTTAAAACACAAACAGTGTGTTATCACGTTTAATTGAGCATTGTTCTGTTGTGTAAAAAGAGTAACCAAGTCATATATTATTGAATTTGACATTGAAAAGTGTAGTTGAGCAGCATCTTTCCACAGTATAATATTGCAAGTATATGTACTATATGACACTGGTTTCCCTTCCTTGAAATGTGTGTGTCATTTTAGGCGTCAAAGCAAAAACAAAATCGGCAAGGTGCACTGCTCATTCTCTGTATCAGTTTTTCATTAGGTCACTTTACGGTGTTGATAACCAGTGTGTCAGAAGTGAATACTGAAGGGAAAGCATGAAGCTGAAGTTTGCAGTTGTGAGAAGCAGTTTGTGAAGGTACATTAAAGTGGTTTTAAATTCATACTGTGCCATAGCTCAGGCAGTCACAAGATTCTCAGAGCAGAGGCCTGAGTTCAGTCTCAGGGGAGTTCCTCTATTTATGGTAGACAGCATGGCACTGGGCAGGTTTCAGTGCACACTGGTTTTCCCATGCCAGTTATTGCAGCTGTGTATCATAGTCGTCTGCCATCCACATTTCTGTACATAGCTGCATTTGTGGTCACATTACCAAAGGACAGGTTGTCATACCACCCCCAGGAGGAGAAGGAAAACCACCTTAATGTAATGTGTCGGACCTAAATGTATTATGAATTCTATTCCTAACTGGCAGTTAAACCACAATCCATAAGCAGGTTTATTTTTACGGTTTCCTGCAGGTCCTGCTGCTTTATTTAGGTGTTCACAATCACACTTTGCATTTTAGTGTGCAGTAGTTCAAAGAAGCATGAGGGATGAGGCAGTGTGTGATCTTCATACACAATACCATTTTGCAGAAGAGATGCCTTACTGGCATTTACTTTTCAGTTTATGTTATGGGAACAGCAGCTAATGGAGATGTTAAAAGTACAAATTTAGACTTACTTTCTGTGTGCTTCAAGGACTTCCTCCTGTCCGTCACACTGAATATGCTGTATAATGAAGTGGAAAATGTTGCCAGTACAATTTCAGTTCTTGAGGGGTTAGATTGTTGGCCAGAGAAAGAGAGTTCTGTGTTCTGTAGAATGTTCAGTCCAGTGCTGAGGACCCACACATACTCTGTTCATGAGTGGGTGCCAAAGGCTTTTCTGGGTTGTGATGTGGCCAGGGAGTGAATTTGACCATTTACCTCCATCTTGTGCCAAGATTATTAATGTGTGGAGTTTCTGGTGTGCTCCGGCATATGCCGTTGCGATATGCAGAGGGACAGCTACAATTTAGATGTGTATCAAATTTTTTGTTATTACAGAGTTTTGAGAAAAATGCCTGTAAGTAATTCTGGAAGTGAGGGGAAGTAGATGTAACTGTGCAGGAATTATGTTCTATTGAGAATGCTCTGTTTACATAAAATTAGTTACGTGGAAGTGCACTATTGTATCAATAAAGTGGTAATTTACACTGTGTAATGACAACACCTTGTAAAGTACAAAACCTGTCATTGTGGTTGTCGAAATGGACAAGTGGGAAATTATGGTCTGTATGTACATATACTTGAGCAAGGGTCAGACTGTCATTCTTAGAATTTAATGTCATATTGTCATGATCAAGAAAATTATAGCTGTAGATTTGTCATGTTTCAGCAGGTATTTCGGAATGCTCAATTAGTATGTTAGAGCGCAAAAAAAAAAAATCTTTTGATAGTTTGTAATTGCATTAATTCTAATTAATCTTCCTTTGTGATTATAGGTCATATGTAGATAATTGTTTTGAAAGTACTTTTTCACATGCTCAAGTGCCTTCGTTCTACAGAAATCAAGAGGTTAAGAAGGTAACTGAAAAATTCCTCTTTCAGAAGGTAAATTAAATAAGCTGGAATAATTGTCAGTTTTATTATATTGTATTATAATTAGATGACTCATTTTATATGCATAGGGGAAGAGAAGATGAATATGGTAAGACACAGTGTGTGTTACTCCATTATGTATGTATGTATGTATGTTATACATCGTGGTAGTTGCTTCCCCCTCTTTTTGTAGGGAAGAGGGGGCAGGTGTTATTAATTTTTGTATGAAGGAATGTTGCACAGGTTAGATTTATGTAGGAAACTTTGCTTTGATACCAAGTAAACTGTATTTTGTCACTTTTATATGTGTAACTTTGTGTACCAGAAACCAGTTTTCTGTCCATAAAGTGCCCATACAGGGAACTGTTTTGGCATAGTAGATGTGTACTGGTCATTAAGTTTACAAACTGAGCATACTTCATGTGCAGTTTCCAGTGTTCAAGGTTTTTACAATTTATAGATTGCCGTTGCATTTTTATTCATTACATTAGAGGAGTGTGAATTTGCAACACCAGACTGTTTGGAGTTGTGTGTGGGATTTAACCTTTAAGTGTGTGCATTGCCAAATGTGACTGCACATAGTAAAAGGCCCCTAGAAATTCATTTTATATATTTAGGCAACAAGGAAATTCTGTGCATTTTTAAAATATGGCTCATAATTTGTCTTACAAAAATACCATTTGTTTCATAGTATTATATATGTATATATATTTCTTTTTTCAAATAATATGTTTCCATAAACCACGTACTAAAATTTAAATACCCATCCCAGTTGGCCAATGTTAAATTTCTGAGCTGAGGAATTGGATCTTGGGCTGGATGCATTGTATCACCAAAGTTTGGCTCTTTTATTTATTTTTCAGACTGTGTAAATTTAATAGCAGATTTCAGCAGTCTTCCTTCTTTAAATTTTTACCTACAAGCATTGATACTGATAGGGAAAGCAATTGGTTATTGGGCAGACAGTGGATATTCTTGCTTGTGTGTTTGAGGCAAATTTATTTTCTGGTGGCAAAAGTGAATGTTACTGTTACCCTAGTATGTTTATATCTGGCATCATCCTACACATTACTGCATTCAGCATAAATGAAGTCTTGTACCACGTTCAGTTCTTCTTATTCATGCAATACATTGTGGGTCTAAAGGACTGACTGCATTTCCAGTTCTCATGTAATCAGCATGCGGGTTAATCGAGTGTAGCCTAGAAAGAGCCTTAAACAAAATTTACTTCGAACACTCAGAATACTGATGCCACTTGATTGCAAATGGCAGGATTATCATATTGAAAGGGTTTCTGTAATGTAGTTTAATGGTTTTGTGAAAGTGTACAAACTGTTGCAGCTGTTAATTACAGAACAGGATGCTGGCTTAATTGAGCCATTGATTGTATGAAAGATGCTTCTCTGTTTTGTTAGACTTCACATCTGTACTAAATTCATTGATTCATTTCATTTTTTTTTTCCAGTAGTATCATTATGTGTTTTTTATTTTGGATGGCTGTGCATTCCATCATAACACAGTTTCAGGGTGTGAATAAATTCAGTTCTGATTATCTGGCATTGAAGTTGAGGAATTTTTAATTATGTGTATGAATTATGAATACATTTTAATCAGATATTATGCTTGCCACTTAAAAGCTGATTTATTTTTATTTTCAGTGACTGTGATCCAAACGTAAAACACATTGGCAGTGAGAAGTTGGCAAGCTTGACCAGGTCACACTGTTTTGATTGCAGTGTAAAAAGTTGAAGATAACTGGTGCTGTGATTCAAAAACAGGAAACTAAATTTTGAATTCTAAAGGCTTTAGATGTACTATCTGAATTTGATGCGCTAAGATGCTACAAAGGTAGGCCCATTTTTTAAAATTTATGTAGACTTGCTTTTCATCTCTTACACAGTGCATATGTGCCAAGCGAGTTCAGTAAAGTTGCTCATGGGTGGCTGCAACATCTTTGCATGTCAGACATGACTCGATTTAATTAGGTTAGTGTGCCAGCAGCCTAAATCGTTACCCATATTCTTAACATGTGGTTGCACAGGAAAAATTACTGTTTTTTTAAAAGATTGCTGTTTTATTGTTTTTTGAATGAGTACTACTGTCTGAAGGCCATGAATAATTGTGTTACCAGTGATGGCATTTGGTAGTATATCATTCTGAAATTATGATTGAAAATAAAGCAGTTATACTGAAGACATAAGAATACTGTATTTTGTGCACTGGAAAATGTGAATGAATCATGCACATTGCTTATATGAATTGATGATATCCCAATGTGATAACGTGAAGAGCAGAAATGAAGCACGGACTGTTACAACTTAAATTTATTGGTTTTATTGCATGCTACATGTTTCGACTTTTGGGAAAACCACCATCAGGCAATTAAAAATGAAAGTACATAAAGAAGGATCATATAAGTACAGCTCATACAGTGATGCTTTTCAAAAAGCCAGGATCTCAACTTGACAAAAATTGGAGTGTGTATATGCTGCATCTAGATACCTAGTTGCGTTTTATACATATTTTTAAATTGTCTTTCTGGATGTAGTTTTATATTTGATTTCCTGTTGATAGCTGTCCCAAAAACCATAATATATAAGCAAGCAATAAAAGTGGAACAAATCAAGTTGTGACTGATGGTCTGTGCTTCCTTGCTACTGGTATTTTTAATTTTGGACTTATAAAAAGGGAGGCACCCAGGTGCAGTTTTTTTTTTACACACAGTATTGTGTGTTGTACATGTTGGTGAGTAGTGTGGAGAGTTGTGTGTTATTTCACTTGTTACCACTCATGCCTGATGTACACGCTGTTACGATCATTTGTGTGTGGTTGATGGTGAATGGGGATGTGGTGACATACATGTAACTGAATATATGGGTTGGATGTCACAGCTTGGTAGTAATTGCCCCCAAAATTTGCTTTACGTTTCAAACAAAAACAACTGAATTCAGAACTTGCATTTTTATTGAATATGTATTTTCATTTATTACTGTTATTGTTATTACTCCGTATGACTTGTAGGTTGTATAATGTGTAAGTTATGTTGAGTCCATTTTAATATTTTTTGTGAATATAAAATAATAAAAAAATGTAAAATGAAAGTAATTGCAAAAACATAAGAACTGTGTGAATTTATGTTGCTTATTTCCCCTACTGTATTCCAGTTACATCCATTTTGAAGGCATTTGAAAATTTAATGATAGTATGTATGTGCTGATTGACTTTTGTTGTAATATTATTCAAATTGAACGTCATACTTCAGTAGCTATGATTCCTGCTTCATATATGGGAGTTCTGGGTTCATGTGTGGAATGCATGCTGTGTAGCCTGGCAGATGATTTTTATGATTTTCCTGATTTACTCAGTGGAAATTCTGATGTAGCACCTTGAATTTGACATTGACCACGAACATTGAAACTGTGTGCCTTTAGTCTGGATTTCTCAGTTCCTGGATGGGTTGTCTGCTATGTGGGCAAGTGGTCACCTGTGAAGTATATACACATGTATCTTGAAATTTTGCCACAGTGGTGGATTATAAATTTTGTGGGTTTCTGTAAAATTGAAAATGAGAACACAGTTGTGTGTTTGATCAGTAGAATTGGTGACCCAGATTTATTCAGTGTACAAAATAGTAATTGCTTCAGCTTCTTCTTATTGAAAAATTCTGGAGTGTTAGGTTCAGTTCATTTTTGATGTTGATGGCATGTCTGTGCTTGAAACTACACACGCACACATATGCACAAAAGTACTGAATGGGTACCGGTACTCATTAGTAATGTTATGGCTTGTAGATAATGAGATTGTTGAGTAGATGACATGAACCTCTGTGTTCAGGGAGTGACAGACTTACTCTTCTTTTTCTGTTGCAAAACAGCCTGAATTGGGCATATGCTGTTTCATTGTTGAGGTTTCTAGATTGCGCACAATTTGACTCGCACGCCTGAGAGTACTCTTCTGAATGAGTGATCAGTGTGTCAGAGGCTGCTACCTCCACAACACAGAAAACAGGAGACAAACATACAAGCCCTCATCGGGATTCGAACCCGCGATCTTGAGGGCTTCATGTTGAGGGCCATTATCAGTCATTGTACGGTGATACCACTGTGGATGGCGGCTGTACAAAGGTTTTCCCATACAATGCTGCTAAAAGGTTCATAAGAGTGGTTAGTGCATTATAAGGATAGCACATAAACACACAATATCATACATACATATATTCCTGGATCCGTGTGTCACAAAGACAGTAGGATTTGGAACAAGTGGTATTGTGGGTGTGATCCAGTAGTTGAGGCATACTTGGTATTGGGTAACAGTAATGTGTGAAAAGTGTTCAGTTGGGTATTGTTTCAGATCTTGGCTCTCTTCCACAAGACAGGAAATAACTAAAGGTAAACATAAGTGACATAAGCACTGTCATATTTGTTTCTGAATTTATTTGGCTTGACCCTCCCACCTCATCTCACTCTGGTTTCTGTTTAGTGGGCTTAAGTACTGTCATTGTTTTGAAGGTGTGTACTTTATGTTGCACAGTGTAGCTGATCCAGCAGAATGGATCATTTGTGTAGTACTTTACTGAGTGAAGCGTAATGTACTTTTTTCCCCCTTACAAACCACCAAGGGTTGGCAGCGTGTGGTGCGGGCTTGTGTTAATGTGGTCTGTGGACACCTAATGGGCGAGAAATTTTGAATCTTGTAGTGCGACACCGAAAAGCAGGAAACACGGAAATCAGAAACTGTTTTGTAATTGTAAACGGAACATTATGAATTGTAGAAGAGTAAAGACCTTTTGCTGCAGACACTCGATTTGTTGCGTGTTGTTGTCTAGTTGCAGTGGTGTATCCAAATGGGAAAAGTGTTTTCAGAAGAGTCCTGTTCTTTTCTGGAGCTTGCACAAGGCATACAGCAACTGGGAACAAATGTATATGAACCAGTTAAATTGCAGTGAAGTTATCTGAGTGCACACCTATGGTTGAAAGTAATGACGCCACACA
>Ga0136643_10010143_pt1 | contig 13894 bp, 10 predicted proteins | sample TergutLab28metaG_FD_96883 | JGI IMG/M metagenome (GOLD analysis project Ga0136643, IMG submission 96883) | Labiotermes labralis P1 segment gut microbial communities from Petit-Saut dam, French Guiana - Lab288 P1 (version 3) (version 3) | ecosystem: Host-associated > Arthropoda: Insects >...
AAAACAGCGGTCAGCCAAAATTGGTGGTCCTGAAGTTTGGGTTTGGGCGGGAGGCTAAAAACTCATCATCACGAAATACAAACGTATTACGAAATGTTACACAGGCTCTCGGATTTGGACGGAAGAAATACGTAGTGATTTTCGTAGGGGAAATCTGAAGTACGGAGGTTAATTTGAAAATCTAGGTTCACACGAGAGAGTAATATTAAAATGGATCTGAAATGAATAGGACGGTGTGCATCTGACATAGGATAGAGACAAATTACGGTAACTTATGAACACAGTAATATACCTCCGGATTCGATACGAGTTGTGGAATTTTATGTCTAGATGACTACCCAAGGAGGACTGCGCTTCGTTGATTAGTTAGTTTGTTGATAACACTTTAATTTTTATCTGTGACCTAAATATGTGAGCATTTGTTTCCTACGACAATGTGGTAGTGGCATAAAAAAAACTCACAGCCTTGTAACGTAGATCACAATCTTGATATTTAAGCACTGTTAAGCCCTCTATCTGAATAATCAGGTTGTAATACCTTGTCTTCATTGTACTAACTGCAAGACAGATGATCCCAGTAGCCACTCGGTCTAAGGGGCGGGTCTGCGTCCACTCGCTTCCTGGGATTACAGAGGCATGAATGTCTGTCTCTTGAGGGCATTGTGTGTTGCCAAGCAGAGGTCTCTGCGTCGAGTTCATCACTCGTCCAGAGGGGTCCTACCGAGTGCAGTGTGTCTGATTGTGACTGTGAAGCCTCGATAATGAGGAGGTCCTAGCCCATTAGGGGCTTTTGTGCCATGAAAAAAAATTAAGCAAGACAGAGAACACATTAGTGCTCGAAAAGTACGTGACTGTTGCAGTGGTGTGTTGTGAGCCAAATCCAGAAATAACACACTGATTTCAAACAATACGTGACAAAAAAAACTTTTGATGTTCAGAACATGCATTTTTTTTATATAAGCTTGCATTTCTCACGCAACTGCACTTTAATCAGTAATGGATGTGTTATGTTCAGAAAGTTCCTGAGCTCCACTAATTACTTATTTTTCACGTTTATTTATAGATATTTCAGTACCAGACATTATATTTGACGTGAAACTTGTACCTGAAAGTTGGCTTATATTCGGAAAAGTTGAGAGTCAAATTATAAAACCCGCTGCAAAGGCCTTGGTGTATGCATAGGAGCCATGGAATTTTATCGATATATTGATTCGAGGAACAGAAATACGGAACACTGGGGGAGAACTGGATACTGTAGCTGAAGGTTAAGAGAGACGTCAAATTCTGGAAAGTGATGCCCATGATGGCGGACAGGCGAAATAATAGCCGCAATTAAACAAGTAACATCCTCATTTAAGTAATTACACAACACAACACTCTTTTATGGACCAGCGTGGATTGTTTTACGTGACTGATGCTTTTTACAGCGACGAATCTGTGTTATTACTGTCAGTGTGACTGACATTACAGCGAAAGTCGCAGTCGATTTTTAGTCACGTTTGAATCGCGCAGCCAGTCGATCTACTGATGTACAACCTGTTTCTTCGCTGTGCTGTGATTCAAAGGAAGATAAATAAAACTTTGTGGGTGACTGCGGTGTGATGAAACTTCTGTACACCTTGTAGCATCCATAGGGGGTACGATCTGAATGGCATAAAGAATATTGGCAGAGAAATCAGTTTTCAGGTTTCCGCCACGGCATAAGAGACATTTGCGCTCTTTTGAGATTTTACTGTAGCGGTGTAGAATGGTGGGTTCTTACCGACGTTTCGGAACAACCTACCGGTCCCATCTTCTACGGTCAAGCAGTCCAAGAAGAATTCCAGACTGCTTGGCCCTCCAAGACGAGGCCGACAGGTTGTCAGGAAACATCGCCAAGTAAACACCATTCTACGACACGTACAATAAAATCCCAAAAGAGAGAATATCTCACGGCTATTGTCCGTTGATACTAAATCATCGGTCAACTAGATATTCCGTGTAATTTTTATACATTCTAGAGCAGTTCGGTTGTCTCAGAGACTGCATAAACATGCACAATACTTCGTAGAAAACTGGGCAATCAAAGACCCGCCTGAAAGGATACCTGATACATCCTATCAAAATTCGGTATGTTATAGATGTCAGTTAAGCATAATGTTGTAAATATTGGCCTTGAAACCGTTACTAATGATGCTAGAAGACAATTAGCGGGCAGTTCAATAGATTGATATAACACACAAACGCGCATTGGCCTGACACGCACTATGGTGATAAACACGATGTAACGGACATGTTACAATCATGAGAGAAAGCAAAGGGAGAACAACATAATTTCATTGAATCGAAGGCTGAACCAATACAAACGCCATCACAGTTAGTGTACCTTCCATGAAATACTAGAAGGTGAAACTCCTCACTGTCTGAAACGAGGAGTGCACTTGCCGGGTTGTAAGGAGCAGCGTGAAGCAAGTGGCACCTGATGTGTGCTGACGAGAATCTGTACCGGTTGTCGTTGCGCACACACAAGGAAGACTCGTAACACTCGCGCATGCGCGACAAATCACATCCGCCATACTTTGGCACGAATAGAATGGGGATATATTTAGATCCCCAGTGTTCACCTTCATTCATTTTTACGACGTCCCTAAGACAGGTTCGTAACCTCTACCAAAGACAGTTCTCCACAGAGTGCGATCTGGTGCTTCGTATTTCAATTTACAGTATCAATCGTTTCCTTAAGCTCATCTAGTAGCTGCTTACATCTTCCTTCTGGCCTTTCCGTCACTTCTACCCTTCTTTTTATCTTTCCTTCAGTAAAGTCTTTCAGAAGGCAGTTCCTACGCAAGATTTGACCACTCAAGCCCTCCTTCTTTTTGTTGTGTGTAGTAGGCCTACATTAAACCTTTAAAGACGAAGCGCAGATTGCTTTATTTAAAGACCCAGTCCGTACCGCGCAGTAAACATTTTTCATCTCAGTTGTAAAAACCAATCAGTTTATGATGTAAGTGGCACAAGTCGCTGTTCGTTCTCAGATAAATAAAAAAATTCATACATACATTGTGAGCAGAGTATACAGTTGTTGAATGTTAAACCTGATGGTGCATAACGTAACCAGTAGGCTTTAAAAGGTTAATAGCCACTCTACAACGAGGAAAATCAGAAGGTGGCAGGAAACTGTCAGATGTTTAAGTAAAATGCACAGCACTTTTCTTAACAGGATGCCTGACACACACGCATACACACACACACACACACACACACACACACACAAACGACGCTAGGCTCACAGCGGACTGGTTCAGATTACGGGAAGAACCAACACTTTATCCAGTCCGTCTGTTACACAAGTGATACCACACAAATTCAAAAGTTCATGGTTGTTCTTCCAGGAATGCATTTATTTGACCCCGACATTATAATGACAGCAACTGAACCACACAAAGAAGAATGTGCGCGGAATGCGGGAGGTTGGAAAGGCCAAATAGACGGCACTACAAATCAGGAAGGAATAAACATACTGGCACAGATTGTGGATAATTTTCAGCTAGAATTGATGTTCGGTCGACCCCCGATCCATACGGTACACAGTTATGCATGATACAGTGCGTATTAACGAGCAACCAAATAACATGAACTGGACGCATACTGACGACACACGCCCAATATTCCAAAACACTGGTACAGTACTGAGCAGAACGAGAGCTGGACACTTGGAAACAGACATGTTCCATATTCGCCACGATCCCAAAGCCCGAGACGCGACACTTTCCCGGTTAAAGGATGCTACCAGCCGCCTTTTCCTTGTGGCCACAGCAGGCAGGACATGCGACGAACCGATTCATCGCAAACTTGATAAATGTTGTAATTCACCTTGACACCGCGTTTCAGGAGACTCTACAGACTACGCGCGAAAATTGTGTTGGAATTGCCAATCGGGAGATGAACTGGAAACGATTCGCGACACCAGAAATGCGTTATGTTAACAAAAATTCTGTTAATGCTTAAGACGTTTTATTTGTTTGATGACAGTGTGGATGATGTATAAGAGTTACATAACGGAATTACATAACCAAGGTCTTGTCACGTTGAAATTTATTTAAAATATATAAGTTTCTTAGTTCGTCTATTCATAAAATAAGTGAGAATGTATCACCAACAACTTACCATAATCAGAGTTTGCTTAAAATCTTCTTACAGTAAACAGGCAAACAGTTACGCTTATGACGTTTTGTTGACTGCATTACACAGCCTCTGGTATCATCACACCTATACACAGCCTCTGGTATCATCACACCTATACACAGCCTCTGGTATCATCACACCTATAGGTTTGATGATACCAGAGGCTGTGTAATGCAATTTTGACCTCCTGATGATGAGCACATGTGCTCGAAACATGTAGAGGCATGAAAGAAAACTTATTGTGAAACAAACTTTTGTGCATCAAGTTGGTTAAATACTGAGATAAAAAAGTTGAACTTCCTTTGTTATTTTATCAGCTGATATCTCAGATACAATTCTGTGGGTACCCCACAGAATTGTATCTACTGTTCAAGTTTATTTATCGCATTATATGGGATTGCTCCATTTATCTCTCAGGTGTTTTTAATAAAGGAAGAGTGGACTTCGTAAGAACAAAATTCTGGGAAATTCAAGACAAACATTACATTTCAGAAGCATTGCGAGTAATCTAGTACACCCCCAGTCTCTTTTTCGTTTGGAGGGTTTAAACAATTCCCAGTGGCTTTTAGGCTCTATCGCAAAATTCCGAAAGGTGACTATTAGCTTCGTCATGTCAGTCTGTCCTTCTTTCCTCTGTCCGTCCGTCCGCCCATCTGTCCGCCTGTTTTTATATAACAATTTGGTTCTCACAAGACTGTTTTCGTGAAATTTTATATTTGAGTATTATTAAAAAAGCCTGTTGAGAGGGTTCGAGTTCGATTAAAAACCAACAAGAATAACCGCACTTCACATGAAGACCAATGTATATTTTTTATCATGTCTCGATCATTTCTTCTTAGAATGAAAATGCTTCAAACAAAATTTGTAGATAATATCAAAACACACATTTTGTGTGCTCAAAAACTTTAATTTCGAAAATCATGCCGTTTATGGAAAACCGTGGGAAAAATGGAGGAGCCGGACAGGTCACAGATGACTATAATACGGCGGATGAGCATGGCATGCAGGATGAATAAGGTCACAGACATACACTCAGAATATGTAATATGTATTGCTTTTCTACTGCAACAATAATTACGCGAACATGCCTCAATATTTCGTTTGTGCCTACATTTCCCGTCTAGTTGAACACAGACTCGTTAAGCAGGCAGCTTCATTTCAGCCAAGAAGCATCATTAAGACCATGTTAAATAATTGTTTAACATTTTAATGCAAAGTAACATATTACGACTTCATTAACAACCCTGCTTCTTTTTCGGTAGGACCCGAGTTAAAATCTCCACCGCGAGACTTTCTCTATTGCCTGAGTGTTTCCATTATTTCATTCCTCCATACAAATGTAAGCGCAGTCATGTGACCACATGTTTTATGTGACACAAAAATAGAACTGACGTACTTGCACACTGATAATCCACAATTCCACACTCTAATGTGCTGAAGGGCACATAAAATAATTACAAACGACAAATATCTACATTACGACTTTCTTCGCGCCACTAACAAGCACTTCAACAACACCAGGCTGGATGGACAGCGCTGACTCTGCCTTCAGAACCCTGCATTGTACGATACAACACCATTTCTGCCTATGTGCTGGACAAAACTCACAAGCGAACAAATACTTTTATTTCTTTTTCAGTTGGTATAGCGACAAGGCTACAGGCTGGATCACCCCAACTTATACGTCATTTCCCGGCAGGGATGCAGGCTCTTTTTCTGCGCGGTGCAACATCTTCTCTGCGACCCACCCAGCATCCTGTCAAATGATTACCGGGGGGCATTTTTTCAGGGGTATTATAATCAGGACATTTACAATTAACTTCAAAGGTTAAAAATGTGTTGAAATATGCTTTACCACCCTCAAGTAGATGTTACGGGATGGTACTTAATTAACTTCCGGAAATTACTTTTGCTTTTACTTTGTCGAACAAAGAACCAAATTTTGAAATGAAGTGTAGCCTAGAGAGAAATGAAGTTTAACCGAGAAATAAATAAGAATGTGTGCCTGAACATACAGGTAATAGGGTTTTCAGTGAGGTGGAGACCACCCTGTATACCGTACGGTGTCTTAGACGGTAACAAAAAGATTTTACACACATTCTGTGCAACAGACTAAGAAAGTTTTGTTCCAATGTTCCTGCACCCTGGATCACTGAGATGACTAAACACGCGGCGAAACAAATGGACAAAAAGCTAGCCAGTTTAAAGTATAAAAATGAGCAGATATTGGATGTTCAGGTATGTGTATACGTAATTCTGGTGCTTACCCTCGCAGATAGGCAACGTGTCGTGTAATTAAATTACCTCGACATGAAAGTGGTGTGTGTTCCGCGAACTTCAGGCGCTGTCATGCGTAATATTCTCTCTTACAGTTGACCGATCTTCGTAATCGGAGCCTCTACAGGTCGAATATCGATATCTGCCAAGACCGACGGGATTTCGCGAGGCCTATTTTTTTACACACTTCAAAGCGAATACGGCACAGTGGTCCCACGTGTTCTGGAGACTGCTACACGGTTGTTCAGTGTACAGTTCGAGTGTAACCACGCCAAGCACAAGCAAGTACACTGTCTAGCAACTTGATTCAACGACAGTGCTTCTAACTTGTAATCGGGCGGAACCCAGTTTGAATATCAGGCACATCTAATTCCTGTAGGTATACTAGGCAAATGCAACGGATAAGGCTAGGCATAGCCTACAACCGATTCATTCCAAATCCTTATTGATTCATCATTCACATATATGACATGATACAGTTTGCGATATTGACAAAATAGCACAACACGCCGACAATAAAATAAATACATCTTTATAAAACACAACTGAAGAATACAGACTACTGATTTGGAAATTTCTGTGGAATCAGAAATATCGGGGTAACTAAGGTGATTATACAACCTTGCAGAACAAATACTGAGGATAATTTTCCTACCTAAAATGGAGAAAATAATAAAAGAACGGAGAAAATTGCAGAGTGAGGAGCTTCAAAATTTGTTGTATGCTTCGCTAAATATGACGTTGATGATGACGGATGAGAATGTAGGGGCATGCAACAGAGGTTAAAATGCATAAAACATTTTGGTCTGGAAAACCGAAGCGAAGAATAAACCATGAGAATCTAGGCATAGATAAGAAAATAATACTAAAACTGATCTTAATGTGACAGAACAGAAACCAATTTTTGACTATTTTCAATACAGTAAAGAATTTGGGATTTTACAAAAGGCAGCACGTTGAAATTTATCCAGACTACCTTGTCATTTTGAGTTTACGTCCTTGTACATATCTGTAAAGAATTTGTTCTTCCTGGTTGTGCCAGGTGCGTTAAATTTACATTTAATTTATATGCCTCTTTATTCCTGAAAATTCTATATTGCTTCTTTTCTTACACTATTCTTACCGATTCCTTCAACTGGACAGGCTTCTGCAATCACCGAAATACAGCCTACTGCCCTTAAGGTTATGGGTTTTGCTTCCCAAGAAAGTTTCTGTTTCACAGAATTAGGTCGTTTGTCAATTACTGCCCAAAGGTCCGTTGGCTGGTTTACTTCTACGTCTGCTAATCAATCAATCTGGCCGTATGTTCAGTAAATCGCACGTACAGCCGAATTTACTTCATGTCTGCACGACTTAGCTTTAAAGCAGTTGTAGCCCCAAAATAGAGAATTCTATGTACTGGGTGTCCAGTGCAGCAACTAGCAGTACTTCACTGAGCGCGAAGCATCCGCTGACAGCCAGGTCAAAGGAAAGGCAGAAGTTACAGAAACTTCTGAGAACGGCACTAAATTCTGAAGAAAGGTTACTAAAGTTTCTACCAGTCGTAAACTCTGTCGGAAAATGAATTCGATATGAAAAATATGCATATTTATAAGGAACGTTTCAGTCCTTTTGCTGCTTTCTGAAATTACTGCATTCCGTCTTGCAATAGAAATATTCTAGAATAAGATATACGTTAATAACAAAGTACAGTGTCTTGTCTACTTACACATTACTTTTGAAGACATAAGAATCGCTTGAGACTTCTACAAACTCACCTGTAATAAACCAACAGTTAAAGTATTAGCCTCTTTTTTATGCATTCGAACAATCATATAGCTACAATAAAGATGATTCCATGAATATAAATGCACATTTCTTCATAACACAGTGCTTTATAAACTGAACGTGCAGGACAATGAAACTGAGTGGTTCAAAATTTTACATCTTAAGCACGAGATACCTAAGTTTAAGTCATTACATTCTGAGGCTTTAATTTTTGATTCGAGAATATGAGGGCATAACTTCTCTCACTTCTTAATCATTAAATGCTACATATCAACAGTACGAATTTTATGATACTGTGGAAAAGGGGGGGGGAGCAAAAATGTATTTTGTTACTGCGGAAATAGTGGCTCAGAAAGATATACTTCATGTTACTGCGGAAATAGTGGCTCAGAAAGTTATACTTCATGTTACTGCGGATATTCATTCATTCATTAGTATTCAGCCCTAGAGGCCGGTCCGGCAGGAACCAGAGCCCGGTTATGGAACCGATATGGCTCTTGGCACACTGCATCCTGGGCAAGTTCTTGTGGGTAGCTTGCCATTGCTTTCCCCCGCCTTTAGACGTTCCCACTTTCGCCGCCAGGTGCCTCTGCGTCCGCAGCGACGCGAGAGACCCTAGCAGCGAAGGGTGGAACTGTGGGCGAGAAAGATGTCCGGTAGTAGTTTTGCCTAAATTCCGACTTCCAGGTAAGTTTAGGGATCTTTTACATGACGCAAATCTACGACATGAGACCGATGGCTTTACTTCCTCTCCGAAGGATTTTTTCGCCCCAAAATCCGACGGCTTCGGCCGGTTTTGAGCCCGCGACCTTGGGTACCAAAGGCCAGCACGCTACCTCTAGACCACCGAAGCCGCTACTGCGGAAATAGTGGCTCAGAAAGATGTATCTTATGTTCCTGTTGAAATTTTAGCTCAAAGCGATATATTTAACTTATAAATGAGTGGAAGGGGCGAACTGTAACAATATTCATACGTTCCACGATTTAAATGTTTTACAGTTTTCACCAAATACGGCAATGGTCCCTGCCCGATATCAGAATAACGCAGCCCACATCACTGTATCTCAAATCTCTAAGACAGAAGTCACTATTATCCTCGCTTCTACATTGGGTTCTTCCCACTGGTTTCTTCCCTTTGGGTTTCCCGATTAAAATCATTAAGTTGCTTTCAGTCCGTAAATGCCTGCTATATTTTCTGTTCATCTCACCCTCATCGATGCAACCACTCCTATAGTATGTGAGGAAAGGAATGTCATGTAACTCCGCATTGCAGTTTCTTTTATCTCCCTCTTTCCAAACGCATCTACTCCACCTTCAAAGAATAAATTATCTTCATCTTCAAATATGACAAAATTATGGCTGATCAAAATTAGAGGTTTAGAGTTCTCAGGTGAAAAATACTTTATAAACAGTGCTAATGTAGAGTAAAATTGAAATTAAGAACTAAACGTTCCTACGTACAATGGAGGATGCTAGATTACATTTATTGAAAGAAGAGAAAATGCAAGGGCAATTGTTAATCAAAGGCTCTCTGCGTTTTACACAATTTACTATCTCTAAAAAGTTCGTAATTTACAAAAAATTAACATTTCATACTTTTTACTGACAGCTGCACACGTCATAAGCCCATGCTCAGTTTCCGTGCCTTTGTCACTGTGCCTAACATGTACGCAGCTTATCACATCGCCACGTATAATTGCTGTTTTAATTTAGTGCCACATCCAATAAATGTACGTGACATAGCCTGCACATAAATCGTGAAGGAGGGTGCAGCTGTTTGTAACTGCTGCAGAGATCTAAACGCATAGAAACAGGCTGGGTGGGAGGGGAGGGGGGGGGGCGGGCATCGTGGTGCGGGACAAGTTTGTGACAGAAAGTCTGCATGACAGGACATTCCAGCGGATCCAAAGACACAGAGTAACGTCACATGTTTCTGAAACATTGAGACATTACTGGATACATGAAGAAAAGAGCAAGAATATGTGGATAAAACTGAAGAGGACCAGGGACGGAAATAAAAGGATGTGAAGCAAGAGTGAGGACTTTTAAGGCAAAAGAGGAAAGAAACAGAAAGATGACTTGGAGAAACATACATTTCGTGAGGGAAAGATAATGTGCAATTTATAACAGGAGAAAATAGGGTACGACTACATTACAAATGTTGAGAGACAAACGGCGCCAGGAAGAAAACAATACGAAGGAGGAGGAGTACAAAGAAGAAGAAATGAGAAGAAAAGACGGACGGGAGAATTAGGGAATCAGGGAAATAACTGGGAGAAAAGTTACTTGAGAAATACTATTGGAAAATGACTGACGTTTGTAGACAGTACTAAATATTATACAGAGGGTAATGTGCTGCATACAGTGACACTGAAAGAGAGAAAGAAGTGTGGACAATAGCGATATCTTACAGGACAGTCATTGCTTATTGACATGAGAAGAAAGGCGGAAGACGTAGGGAATGAACCTCAAAAAAATGTGAGGCTGACGAAGAAGGTGAATAGAGACTTCAGTGAGATATGAGGCGAAGCAGAGTGGGGACAGACAGAAAAGTTTCAAAGGGACTGGAGAAGAGAACCGATATGGACACACATTATTGTGTGTGTGTGTGTGTGTGTGTGTGTGAGTGTATGTGTGTGTATGTGTATGTGTGTGTATGTGGGAAGACAGAACGGAATCGCTGCTGGCAGAAGGCGTTAAGAAAATATGACACGTTTTGGCGTACAGAGAGACTCTGGCAGATATACAAATTGGAAACATTACAACCATTAAGAGGGTAATTTCTGTACAAATTTATTTCAAAATTGGAAGAGTCTGTAGAAGGAAAATTATATGACCACATACGAATGAAGGAGTAGAACAAAAGATGAAGAAGGAGATTAATAATAAAGGCATTTATGCATCAGCTTACAGAAACAGGCAAACGAGTGAAAATGTTATTGGAAGAATTATTTCATTTTATAGAATTTCGGTTACTTCATAGTTGTGGAGAAACTGCGGAAATTTCAGTGTGTGTTAACAGCAACAGATACAGAGAAATGGCACTGATTACAGTTTCTAAAGATCAGTAAAATATTTAGAGAAAAAATATGGAACGTAAATGACGTAAAGAGAGGGTGTGAGATATTTTAAAAGGGCTTTATGGAAGGAAAACTTTCGGAAGAATTTGGAAGGAAGAGAACCTAATTTATTTTAAGACACTGAACTTCTGTTCGCGTGAGGTGACAATAGAATTATTGCATATGTCAGGAAAGGGCACTTCATTCTTCCGACTTACTGCGCTTCGTTACGAGGAACTCGCATTCGGAGGTTTCCACGAAAAGCATTTTTTTTTCGTCTTCAAGGTGAGTGGGTCCCAAAAAGAATGTTTTTTTTCTAGGAATTACTAACCTTAAGGACGAAGACACATCGCGTCTCCGAGACGTCTGAATCTCATTACCCGCTACTGCACCAGGCGCTAGAAAACAGTGTCTTCAGCCACAACACTGAGGAAACATCAAACTTCGCACTGCATCAGGAACGTTTGCTTCAAGACCCAATCGGTTTCAAAGCAGATATATTCTGAATACCTGGCAGATATTTTAAAACTGAACTAAACCCAATATGCAGATTACGGTTGAGATCACACAAACACACACACACACACACGCATATATATATATAAGTTGGCACTGTTTTAGGAACGTATTGTATCTGACACTGATGGTACCGGTCAGTCAGCAGCAGGAGTACGTCAAAGGAATAACGGTTTTTCAGAAATCAGAGGAGCTGTGTTTCGGTTGTGACGTCAAAATCAGCATTCTCTACTCGAAAAAAGAAAACCCTAAGCAGGCTGTTACAAATTGTCCTCACAGAATTTTCAACACAGGGATGATATATCTCAAACTCATCCTGTTACATTCCGTTCAGAAAGTACGGCGTAATATGGAAAAATTTTCACATGTTACAGTCGCATCCAACTAACGGTCTTCTCCCTGTGTGTGAATCAATTACCCCTTTAAACGCCGAGTTAAATCCCATCTGCGATTTGCTGGCATTATTAGGAGCTCACCATATTTTCCACGTTAGCGGGTTAAAGGTTAATTGTAAGAAACAAACTGTAATCTTACATATAAATATGTGCGTAAACATAAACCGGAAAAACGTCATAACTGATGATGGATAAGAATGTTGCGATAGAAAAACGAAACTGAATAAGCGTGATTGAAAACCTCAATCAATATTGCACTTATATTAACAATAATTCAACAACGTCCTCTTCTCTAAAACATAGCTATTAACCTCGTAGCAAGAGAGTTGTTTTGGGCAATCCATTACCCTGTATGACGTTTAAAACAGATGACAAACACAGCCAGTATTCTGGTATCTTCAGGTCCAGTCGCTATGGAAACAGAGTGGCAAAGCTCCAGAACTCGCTTGTCAGACACTTCAGTTCAGTAGCTGCAGACATGGATCCATTATGGGTACTATTACCGGTGTTGTATCAATGACATATTTTAAAAATATGTTAATAATCAGACTAGGTACAAAATCTATTACAAAACAAAGGCGGTAGAATAAGGTTACACTTAAGCGAGAGAGGCAGTGTACTATAATGAAACACTGCGGCACGTTTGCAAAATAATTTTAGGTCCTCGGATATCCTAACAGCCTAATACTGTTTTATGAAATAAAGTGAAATGCTAACTTGATGCAACTAGGCAATTTTATTGATGTATTCTTAGCTCGACATGTTTCGGGTACATACGCCCATCATCAGGAGCATTAGATGTTGAGTTGCAGCGTACGGTTTTCTGCACCGAGTTTTTGGATGGGTGGTGGTCTTGAGAGCCGCTGCATAGGTCGTGCGATTCGCACGGCACCATCCGCACCGTAAACACGACCCACGCAGCGGCTCTCAAGACCACCACTCATCCAAAAACTCGGTGCAGAAAACCATATGCTGCAACTCAATATCTAATGTTCCTGATGATGGGCATATGTACCCGAAACATGTTGAACTAAGAATACGTCAATAAAATTACCTAGTTGCATCAAGTTGGCATTTCACTTTATTTCGTGAGGAAGATGCACGGTCAAACAAGCCTCTAATACTGTTTTACTCGAAGATTGGCGATTGCCGGTAACAACAAAATGTAATTTGCCCCACGCATGAAATTCTTGATTTTTTTGCCCGATATTAACAAAATTTGGGTTTTATCGACAGACTTTTATAAAAGTCTGCATTATAAAATTTCACGGAAATCCTTCCAAGGGGAGCGGCGCTGATATGTGCGGACAGACAAACGGATGAACGGATAGCGGAAGAATAGCGGACGGATATGATGAAGCTAATAGACACTTTCCGCGACTGTGCGAATGCGCTTAATATTTTTAAAATTTCATGTTTTTTGACCGTGCATCTCGATATAATCGTGTAAAGAAAAACCAACTTGATACACAAATTATAACTTAGTATATTTCGTCAACCTCTACATGTTTCGAGCGTATCTAGGCCCATCATCAGCAGATATAACCGTAGGTATATAACAACTGTCTGTTGTCCCGGTTGGACAACAGACAGTCATCTAAAAATAATAATAAGTACCAACTGTTGTATCCATACGGTTGTACCTCCTGATGATGGTCCTAGATATGCCCGAAACATGTAGAGTTTGATGAAATATACCAAGTTATAATAATAATA
>Ga0136643_10010145_pt1 | contig 13893 bp, 10 predicted proteins | sample TergutLab28metaG_FD_96883 | JGI IMG/M metagenome (GOLD analysis project Ga0136643, IMG submission 96883) | Labiotermes labralis P1 segment gut microbial communities from Petit-Saut dam, French Guiana - Lab288 P1 (version 3) (version 3) | ecosystem: Host-associated > Arthropoda: Insects >...
CCGCGAAAACCACCCCCTCCCCAACATAGGAGCATATAAGATACCACACCTGCAATCACAGTTTCCTCCCAACCCTACACCTAACTAACCGAAAGGATCCACACCCAGCTACCTATAAATCCATTCATGCAATAGACATCCCACCAAACTTAGCTTAACACATGCAAATGATAATGATGACGAGATCTCAACATCGACACGCGGTTTATGTATATTACATATAACTCTTATAGCAAGAAAGTTGTCAAAACCTGATGATGGCCACTATAGGCCGAAACATGTAGCGTTCTATTGCTAATAAACACCATCATTTAGCCATATATTCATAGTTGTGTTTTTGACCGAATTTACCTCACCTTATACAACATTACACTCTGCCAAATGTCGCAAGTCAAGCATAATACACTTAGCTTAAAACGCTCAGCACAAATTACATGTTATTCTTTTTCGATCCACAACCTAGGCCACAAGATTAATTTCAATAAAAGAATTCCTTTCTAACCCTAACAAAGTGACGTGTGAAGGATATATTTTACACGAGACACCTGAACACCACAGGGCTGTTCTACAAATATAAGCAAAGCAACATAATCATTATGATGAATATTTATGTCCTGAAAACATAAAAAGAATAATGGTTTAGATCAATAGCACTGCTATCCATAGGGATCACTGTCCTTCATTATGTGAAAAAAACAAACACACATGCACACATATTACAGTACACATGCTTAAGTGACTTGGGTGCTGTGCACATCACTGTGTTACTGAACAATGCAATAAAATAAAAGTTTCTGCACAGTTACAATAAGAGGCGTGAAATTAAACAACAAAGTTCCGCTGATCTTTGCAAATAATGAGCAATTCAAACACCATTAAAAAAAAATGGAAAAAATAGTTTCTCCATAAATTTCTGTTTTAAAAGATGAAACATCTTATACTTTGGGCCACCTTATATGTGAATAAAGAACAGCACTACAGAAGAATTTGGACAGTGTACATTTCAAGAATGGGGTCAGCTACAATTCTTCGAAGTTTTAAAATACCAGGCTCCAAGAACACATCATCTTGGAACATTTCTACAATGAAAAGGATTGTGTGTAATAAGACATATTTTTTAGCATCCCAGCAATTTTCAACAGTTATCATGAGATTAATTTATGCTTTACGGACTGGGTGACTCATGTATCCAGAGTCCCATACCACTCGGACTCCATATACGTGACCCATGTAATAAGCATTCACTGAGCAATGTAATTTTCCAACTCTAAATGTTGTGTTTTAAGGTACACACTGGAACATATTCATGTACAAATACCCTTTATCATGTCCCTAAGCATGACAACGTAATTGAATAAAGAGCCTGTATCCACAATGACATCCCATGACAACTGCCATTCTCAAGTACACAACACAAGGGACACTCTACAATATTCATCTGAAAATCAATTCTGTAAGTAATGATGTTCCTGGCAAAAAGTTCAGGATTTTACAATCCCTCATACATAAATGATTCAATGTAAATATTTTAGTACACCAAGAACTGTTAGTGGACAAACATCCAAATCAGAATCCTGAGTGCTCGCTGAAAAGAAACTGTATAAAATCAATGGTAGGCTTCAAAGAATGTCCTCAGAATTTCCAGGCAACTCGTACAGTTTCAAAATGATCAGCAAAAATTCCACAAAAATCCTGAAACTGAAACCATTTCAGACAACTGTAGTGAATAATTGTAACAACACAATCCTACTAGGAGTGAATTTTGTAACTGAATTATCCAGTCAGTTCATGAGGATGAAACATACTCAACAGATTTGCATCTCTTGCCGTGGTTAGGACTAACTTAACAACACAGTATGTTCACAGAAGAGCAAATACCAGAGTTCAAAGAATCTATATCTAACAGACAATACTGAGCTATATGGTGTTAAAGACCATACATGGTGTGGTGTGAGTACAGAGTGACTGGGCTTTTTTGGAGGAAACAATTATAAAAGGTACATCTGTCAAATCTGGGCCGCTAACAGACGAATGCCTGAATACAGTCTTCTAACAAAACTGTGTTACAGAAAGGGCATCCACACATGCTCTGAGGGAAGTGTTTCAAGACTCAATTACTAGCAAAGGTTTGTGGACAGCATGCTCCCTGAACTTCAACCAGTGTGACTTTACACATAAAACCCTGACACAACTGAGGAAATGAGCCAAGATATATGTAATGTATTTCCCAAAAATATAAGCAATATAAGAGTGTATACACTTTACAGAGGTGCCAAGAATGTGCGTGGAAAAACAGACACAACTTCCAGCACCTACTTCAAGTTTTAGCCTTCCACAAGCAGTCTTACATCTTTGTGGGCCCAATTTGATGGACGTATCCAACTCTTCTGCCTGAGAGGTTCAATGAAGATTGGCATGATGCCCAAATATAACACACTGTAAGTGGTCAATCAGGTCTGTGCTTGAAGTAGAAAGCACACTATGCACAATGATGAGGATAAATTCTCAACATACACCAAGATTTCTAATAAGCTGTATGAAACTTATATCAAAAGAAAATAATACTTCTCTGACTATATTATGGGCCAGGATAGCGTAGTCACTATAGCAATTTGCTATGGGCTGGACGGTCCAGGAATCGAATCCTGGGGGGCACAAGATTTTCTGCACCCATTCACAACGGCCCTAGGGGCCACCCTGCCTCCTTTTATAATAGGTACCATGTCTCTATCCCAGGGGTTAAATGGCCAAGGCATGGCACTCACCATATAGAACTGAAGTTAAAACAAGAGTCAAGCTTCTGAGCCTTCATGGCCTGTTGTATGGTAAACTTTACACGAACTTTGCCAGACTATATTGTTACACAATATTGCATCATCTGAGTAACACAGCTTCACTTTTTATTGTGGAATAAACACAAAAGCCCCACATATTTCACATTTCCACTGTTACACATGGAAGAAAAATCCCCTTCTCCCTATGCCACATCCTTGCATCTCATACCATATTAATGAGCATTACCATCTTCACAGCAAAAACTTATAAAATCTAAAGCAACTGGGTCAGCAAACAGACAAGGCACAAGAGTAATGGCTCACTATCATCCTGTTATGTTGCAAGTTGCTAGACCTGTGAAATAACCTTGTGGCCATGCAATGAAAACAGATGGAACACAAGCAAAGGCATTATGCAGTTAAGATGTGCACAATATGAAGATTCCATTAACAACAAATATGTAAATAGTGTAAATAAAGGGCTACACTTTGTTCCAACTAACCTCACACAAAAATTACCAATAAAAATGTTTCACTTTTAACAATAGGTCTGCAACAGATTACATTTCCATGCCACGCCATTTTCATTAATCCTCTCATAAATTTCAAACTTCAGTTTCTTATTCTGGAAATAAGAAGTATTCATCACACAAGAAAATACAGCAAGAACATTCACTTACATAAGATTTCTCATTATTTCCTTCGTGTGATTTTCTGATTTCTCCCTTTCCTTCTTTTCTTCGTTTAACATAGCCTTTTCAGCTTCACACTCTTCTTTCTCTTTTGTTAACTTCTCTTTTAGTATCTTAGTATCTTGATTATATTTTTCCACAAACTCAGCCATCTCCAACTCCAGATCCTTAAAAAAAAAAAAAAGAAACAATTATCAGGAATGATGGTAACTTTTTGTAGGGACTTTCAAACTTGATTACTCCCCATCTTCACCTACCATTACTGGTATCTTATTTAACAGTCCTGTCAGTAATTTAGTATACAAAGCATCAAATGCTGTGATGAGAGTAAACTACAATGGATGTGGGAAAAGTTCATGGCCTAAATTTAGGTACTAAACTGGCATTTGCCTGGATAAAGGAAAACCACAAAAAAAATTCATCAGGATAGTCAGTGTCCTGGATGAGATTCTAAATGGGCACCTTCTGTATAAAAGTCAGAATTATTATGATTTCATCCAACTTGCTCAGAATACCCACTGTTTCAAACAAAACATATATTAACTCTTTGGTGTTGGAATTAAATCCCTCGTCCAATCTGCAGCACTGTGAATTTAAACTACAGGATTTAATTTTTGTCACGCAAACTCTAACCTCTCAACCCCCCCCAACACCACCATCAACACATATGAGTGAGAGAGAAACAGTAGGAGAGAGAGAAGCCAAATAAAAAATAAAAAAAAAGGTAGCAACCCCAACAGGCCTTACAATGATGGTCATAATTGGTCGATGCATATGCTGCATCATCCACGAACTGAAAAAGCACCTTTCAATGCAGTGAATGTGTCCTTTGGCACCAACAAAGAGTTAATCAGAATGCAGGCCTGTGTATAAATACCCATACATACAATTATGTTGTTATGTGCCAGCTTTCTGTACTCTCAGCAACAAAAATCAGGTAATTACAATTTTCTAAGACTGAAATTGGAAGTGATGTGACCTTACAGCTGGTGTCTTGGGAGTCTTTCACATTAATCAACATTTTTCTTCAAATCATATTGGTATCTTTGTTTAAAAGAAGGCAGAGAAAAGCCACAAAAAGACAAATACAAGGAAATTTGATTAGATTTTTTCCAGCTAGCTTTACACTTAACTTACTTCAGTTTTGGACTTAACATTTTAAGTGCTTGATTTTGTTACACACAATGTACAAGTCATTCTTTAAAAAAATTAATAAAAGCCCCATGTGACATTCAAATTAAAGTGGAATAATACAGATGAAAATAAAGTTCAAATGATAAACTTAACTACACATCTCTCACATTTAGTTCATCTGTATCCATGAAGTGGTTCAGGAAATGCAAATCACAAACAGACATTACTTCCCTTATGCAAAAACTGTAAGCACCCAGATAAAATACTGCTTAAAAGTCATAATTTACATTACAATGAATATACAAACATACACCACCTTCATTTTTTTATCCTGCTGTTCCAGTTTTGATTCTAAAGTCTTCTTTAATGTTTCCTTTTCAATGGTAGTATCCTCTAGCTGTTGCTCCAGGTCCTTCACTTTATTTTTTAAAATTACCACTTCCTCCTCAAAATTTTGCATTTCATTTGTCTGGGTAGTACTATCACTCAATTTCTGTAACATCATGGAATAAATTATACAGTAAGATGCAAAGCTGCAACCACATGATTTTCAACATTGGTACATGCAGCACTGGTAGACGTTTAGTATGAATCAGCAGAAAGCTACAATCTTTCAACAACAATACATCTAAATAGCAGATGTGCATTACAATATTCTGATAACTATAAATGAAAAGTTGTTCCTTAAAGCTTAGTGATATGTAACCAATCTCCCACCACTCTTATAAAATGTCCTATGAACTTGGGACCCAGTAAAAAAAAGGGTTAATGAATCAAAATTCTATTCAGAAAGAAATTAAGCATAGACCAGGAATGCTTCCTATCATTCGGTGCAGAATCTTTGCTATCCAAAAATACAGGGATTTAGATACACAGCATTTTGCATGTTGTTTTGTATGGGTGGGAAACATGGTTGCTCACATTGAGGGAGGAATGCAGGTTGAGGGTGTTTGACAATAGGGTGTTGAGGAGAATATATGAGCCTTAGAGGGATGAGGTAACAGGGGTTGTGGAGAAAGGTACATACTGAGGATCTTAATGATCTGTACTCCATACCAAATATCATTTGGGTGATCAAATCAAGAAGAATGAGATGGAAGAGGCATGTAGCATGTATGGAGGAGAGGAGAGGTGCAAACAGGGTTTTGGTGAAGAAACCTGAAGGAAAGAGACCACTTGTAAGACGCAGGTATAGAGAGGATAATATTAAGATGGATCTTCAGGAAGTGGGATGGATAGGGCATGGACTGGATTGATCTGGCTTACAACAGGAATGGGTGGGAGGCACTTATGTAATAATGAACCTTCGGGTTCTATAAAATGCGGGAAATTTCTTGACTACCTGAGAACCAGTTAGTTTCTCAAGAAGGATTTTGCTCCATGGAGTAAGTAAGTTAGTAAAAGAAGGGTAAAGAACTTGAATCCACTGTTACAAGACTCCAGTTCATGGGTAGGTAAGATCCAAAGTAGAGTTTCATGCATACTTTCTGCCTTTACCTGTGTAAAACTCAAAATGATGTGTGTTAAGACCAGCCCGAGCCCCACTATTATGAATATGAGTCCATCTTACGTGTTAATTCCCCTCTTCTGGCCACTGTTACCAGCACCATATCACCACAAGTCATACTGTATGGGGTCTCAAACATTAGATGTGGACTCCATCCTTGTCCAAGAGGCACAAGCCATGAATATCAAAGACATTGAATGGAGGAACAAAAACATTTCAGTCATACCAAGCTCAAATGCTAATAATAATTAGGAAACATAAACATATCATAATGTCATATTAACATAATGCCTACTAAATTATATGTTTTTTTAAAACACTGACTCATTGCACTGTGATTTCTTCATTATACTGTCTAAGAGGAATTAAAAGAAGATTTAAGAAAATTAGACGATGAGAAGCTACACAATTTGTACTCTTCCAAAAATATTAACATGATAAAGTCATGAGAGATGAGATAGGCGTAACATATTGCATGCCCACAAAGACGAGACATACATATACGAACAAACGATGTGTTCCATACGTTTCTACCTATTCAATTTTAAGAAGCTTAATTAAAACTTTAAGGTGTATCTAGGACAAGCACATCATATGGGATAAGCTACCATGGCTACAAACATGTTCGGCCAAGGAGTGCTAATCCTTTGATATGTCTAACACACTTCAGTCATGTGATACCTGGGCTATTAGGGCGATGAAACATGATATTACCATTTTCTTGGTTATGTCAATATGGTAGGTACCAATCAAAGTACCACACAAGCATTGTGGAAATTTCCACATTGAAAATGGACACAACAGGCTACCTGGTGCCATTAACAGCAGGAGCAGCAGCACAGACGACGATAACAACAACAACAACACAGTCCACACACCAGAATCAGTGACTAATCAATCACCACCATGCAAAGAGTTTTAATTACTTCTCAAATAAAATAACAAGAAATTCACGGGAGAACTTCCCACACCTAACCTCCTTCACATTTGTTTGGGAAAGCCAGCAAGAACTACAACTTAATACCATTACAATTTAATGACCAAGTTCTGCAAATAATTTTTTACTAGTACAGATTCTGGCTTTGTTAAATTTGTTCCATTCAACCTCAGAAATTTGGCACCAATACCAACTTCACAATAGCTGACACACAGAAAACTTTTTCGTACAGAATTTGTTGGTATGTTTACATCCCCTACACTACTGCGCGCACGCACACGCGAACACACCATATTTCAGGGCCATGAACATTGCACAGGAACGGCACTCTCCCCTTTAACCATTATTTCTAAATTTTTAGTGGTGGCCAATTCAGACTTATAACACACAGACACCTTGACACCTGTTGGAGCTTCTTGTGATGTAACACTTTAACCTCAGTACAGATCGTAATACACTGTACCAGTACACAATATGTAAAAAAACATACTTCACATTCATGGTATAGAAGGGACACCATCAGCAATGACTGCACATGACCCACAGCATCCATCTTTTTGGCCTTTTTATCAGACACCGGACATGCTACTGTTATCCATAATACAATACTTCACAACTTTTTACACTGTTTTAAGATACAGTGTATCTTTAAAGTATTTAATGTTAAATTTCCTTTTATGTTTTCCCCTGTATTTCAAGTTCTTATATCTTGTTTCAAATACATTACCTCCTTAATAATACTAAAAAAAAGTCTTGCACTGCTGCAAGCAGCTACTGCAGTCTACGTGCCTTCAGCTGTCCTACTAACATCAGTAGCATGACAAAAACAAAGGAAAATGTTCATATTTGAGTGACACAAAATAAACATTCTGCCAAGTCACAGTAACTAGCATTAATACAGTGTACATCCTTGCATACTTGACTTCATGCTATCAGCTCACAGTTTCAACTTACAAACTGTTGCGAAAGCCCTTCCGATGCAATAAATGTTGGCGTGTACACTACTGGGTGTTCGAGTTTCACAGCTGGAGGAAGAGCAGTTTTCTGTGAGCATAAATGAGTGAAAGGTGCTGCTGAAACTCTGGGCTGACCATCTGCTGAAGGCCACTTCTCAAGTTTTGAAACTGCTGACTGCAAAGAAGGTACATCTAGGGGGCGAAAAAAAGTTATTCAAATGTCAGATGCAGGGAAGTAATACGAGTTAACTTAGTTTAAGTTTACTTAAAACTGGAAATCCTGAAATGCACTCTCAGCAATTTATGAAATATCCTCATTGGTCAGGATGTTTAGTGTATTGCTGATACTATCATTTACACCTAACAAACTACAGAACAGCATAGATACAAACTGGTGCACAGATGTCATGGACAGCATTACTGACAAAAACAGTTAACAGTACAGATACCAAAGTGCATATGGGACATAAACATTTCTATTATTTCTGCTCAATATTAACTATAGAAGCACAACCCTCCCGGCACAAAAGTAATGTTCCCAAATGTCCAGTGCAAAAGGAAACTAATATATTTCCCTAAACTATAACAATAAAATTACTAAAACTGCAGTGTGTTGGAAATGTATAATTTAATACTATATAAATAGGATTATGTCTATATAAAATGATCATTATCGTTAAGGACGATGCCATGCAGACAGGTAGAAGTGTACTGAAGTTTCAAAAACCTCCTGCATCCTTCTTGAGGGTAGGCAAATAAGCCATATGCAGAAATGGCAGTGTAGATATAGAAACAGGGTCAAAGCCTATGGGAGATGAGGTGAAAGTAAGGGTGAAGAGCAACAAAAGGGGCCCTTGAAAGGGTTATTTCTGAAGGTAGTGGGCAGATGTGGAGAAATTGTAAAGGGAAGTCAAGGGAGAAATACTAAGTCATCACCATCTCCTCCTCCTCCTTCTTCTACTATGACACTTTGATCCATTTTCAGATCATGGACTCCCTGATCGCCTTCCTCCAGAATTCTTTCTTCTTTGCTGCCACATACCTCAAGTAAATCTATGGCATCACTCCAAACAGCATTCTCCCATCCCTACCTCTAGTCTTTCCCACAGTTCTTCTTCCTCTACAACATCCTCCTGTTACCTTAAATACCATGTTGTAAAGAAAAGTGAAGGCCTTCAATGAATGACAGACACGAAAATAAGAAAATGTAAAAATAAATAAAACATTATGTAAATTTGCAAAAAAACAAAACATATATAGGTGGGATAGGTGGGGGAGAGACAGTGTGAAGGCCCTGAAAAGGGCAGTGTGTACACCATGAAACTTGGAAAAGAACCTTGATATGTATGATGGCTACCTACTCATATACACCCTAGTAGTATAGCAAACATTTCCAAGCCCTGCTTAGACAAAGCCCATTCTCTCCTGCTACATTATTCACTGTTTCTTCAATTTTAATTAAGTTTAACTAACTATGATTTCATTTTAATATTCTTATTCAATTATAGCTCCCCCTCACTTTTCCACTTTTTTCTAACCAGCCATGCTTACTTCCCTCTCCTCTTACTGGTTCAACAACCTCCTCCCTCCCCTTCCTTTATGCTTCCAGCTTTCCTGCCTTCCAACCCCCACCCCTATCCATTTGTATCTGTACTTGCATGTACTCTTATTATTTAATTCCCAGATTTCAAAGTATTTCTTCCTTAACTTCTTTTCCCTGTTTCTCTTCAGCACTCCCATTCACTCTTTCAAGAACATCTTACTTCCTTACAACCCACCTCCCAGTAGCCCAGCCAGATCTCTAACCTAATCTACCCTATCCCTTTACCCACAATGTCTTTCCACATGCAGCTTATGCTTCTAATCTGTGGATGGAGCCAAGAGGATCCTGTGAAATGTCAGTACACTTCTTCCAGACTAAACACCATCACTTGCCAGGAGAGAGCCACTGCACAAAAATCACTCCAAGAACAGGAAATCCGACATACTGAAAAACATCCGAAAAGTTACGTATCTCCCACATTTTAATGCAGTATGTTGCCTTTCAAAATCTAATATTGGCTAGACTGAGTCAATATAAATATGAGTACATGACACCATGAAACAGACTGAATATTTTGTGTCATTATAAACGAGTGCTGCTCTAAATGAAAAGTATGATGGTACGGTTAACGGTGAGAAATTAATTGGTACCACAGAATATCTGACACTACCGATGAGGTGTCGCATAAACCAATGTTGTTATGAACAGGTTCAAATGTACATGCTTATACTAATCAATGATAGGTAGACGGCACATAACTCATCAACTACACTGCATATGACTTACCTGAGGCTGTGCCAATCAAATGAATGTTGTCAACTGGAGCTGTAACAATTCTAGCAGTTGTTTTTGCTTCAACATTTCCTTCAGAATGTGACTTCAACTCCCCATGCTCAGGAACTACTACTTCTAGTGGTTTAAACTCATTAGCATCAGGATTTAAGCCTTTTGCCAGTTCCTCCTCAATCTGTTTCCTCATTGTCTCCTCTTTTTCATTTATATTCTCCTTTTCATGGTTCTTTGCAGTGTTCTCTACGCAGATGATCTGATTCTTCTCCTGCTGTTCACCATCTTCATACTCCTCCTCCTCCTCTTCCTCCTCATCATCATCATCACCATCGCCATCGTGAACTTCATCACTTCTATTGTCAAGCTCTTCAGAACCATCAGAGCTGCTGTAAATTATGCCGAAAGAATCTCCTTCATTTACACTTTCAGTACTAGCAGCTGGAAGTCTCTTAGCAGCCAATATATCTTCTGCAGTATTGATATCTGGATCACCAACTTCAGCATCAGGAATAAACACTTCATCATTGTTTGTACTTCCTGGGAGTGTACCAAAAAATGACCTTAACACTGTCTCAAAAGATGGCTTACCAACATAGTTGTATGTATTTGAATGACCTATCACAGGCAACTGCAATGCAGGGTCAATGTGGTGACTGCTAAGGATTGGGTGTTCAGACCTGTCAGGTAATATTTTCTTTGTACAATCTGCAACTCCCATCAAAGTGAAGGACAAGCTCTGAACAAGCTCTGTCTTTGCCTTCTTGTATGTCTCAGCCAGTTGTTCTGCGAGGCACATGTAGTCATCAACAGAAACGAAGCGGTATGACTGACGCAAGAAAGAGCAGATATCTAAAACAAAAGAACAAGCAATTTAAAGAACCTTGCAAGTTGTCACCCATGCCACACAAGATAAAAGGCTCTTCATATTACAGTGACTTCCCATTTAACATTAAATTCCTATTTCTACAGTGGTAAATTCTCTCCAGTTCAAGTCAAAATCCATTTAGGTGTTTAAGGTTGGTTTACAGATGATGGCTCAGTTACCAGTACTAGTTGTGCTGGAAATTAATCTTAAGTCATCACTTCCCTACCAAATATGCAGCAGCAGCAGCAGATATGGAAAATTTGAAAAATCTAGAGTTCTACCAGGCAGTAAAGGGACCTACCTTAACAGAAATTAAAACAAATCAATACTGAACATATAAAATGTAAAATGCATAAAAGACAAAAAAAAAAAAGTTTCTACCAACTTACAGTTAACAATTAAAAATCAGAGGAGCTGAGAGTACTTCTTTAAGCAATTTGACGTTCAGGTGACCATGCATCATGATAAATTCTTATAATAAAACCAACCAGACGCACTAATTTTTCAAATTTATTTTTGGAATAAAACTCTACATGTTTCGGACAGTTCCTCTGTCCATCATCAGGAGTTTTTCATTGTACACACAGCAATGGTATATGTCATACAGGTTTGCTGATGGCCTGCAAGCAGGATCAGGACAGAACTAGCTGTCAGCAAACCTGCATGACATATACCATTGCTGTGTGTACAGTAAACAACTCCTGATGATGGACAGAGGAACTGTTTAAAACATGTAGAGTTTTATTCCAAAAATAAACTTGAGAAATTAGTGCATCTAGTTGGTTTTATTATAAGAATTCTCTAAAGCACTGGCGATATAAAGGATAGCAGGAGGTGCATTCTCATGATTAGCCCTAGGAGTTTCAGGTACTGTGCTGGAAAAGGAATGCCACCGGAACCATTTTATGTTTTGCACATTCAACTACAATATGGTCTACTCAAGACAGGACTTCACAGATCGCCATGTTCGTTACAACAAGCAACTGTTCATCATGAAATTATGGCCTATATGAGTATGTCAGCAGCACTTCTTCTTGCCAGTAAGCTCAAAGACATGAGCACCATTCACAGACACCTTGCTTCACAAGCTGTCGTTGGTTCACCACTAATGCATTATAATACTCATTAACGCTTTGGCAAAATGGGGTCCCAAACTACGTAACTTCACACCTAATTCCACGTGGTGAAAGTCAAATGTCTTCTCTAAAGGCTCCTTTCTGCTGACTTCATTCTCTTTGGTGTAATAACCAAGCTACTATCCATTAACCTTTAGATGTAGGCAGTTCACATACACTGCAGTGTCAGCAGCCCAGAAGATTCTCAGGATATGTAAATGTTTGTCACAATATGTATGAAAACTTTAAATGTATTGAAGGATACAATGATATTTACAAACAAAACTGCATTTACTCAAGCAAGCATGGAGAACATTTTAGTCTACACCATAGTTTACTATAAAATATTTTTAGGCAGTATAAAAAAGAAGCATTTCTCTAAAAGACACAAATTTTAGTAGTATGCTTCATTTCATTCTCCTTAGCCTTAAATTCGGGCTTCTTTCTTCTGAATTCTTCCCCATTGTCAAGGAAAAAGTTCTATGTATGGGCCTATGGAAAAAGGGGTATACAGTTACAACCAAAAGAAATATGACTTGCAAAAACACATGAATATGTTAATATTTACAAGTGATCAGAGTCACTCAGTGTTTGTCCACAGTGCAGTGAACCTGCTTTTTCCAAAATTTAGTATATGTATGTATTCAACTCCATTGTTCCCAAAATAAAGCTTCACAATGAAGATACTGAATCCGAGCTGATCTGCAATACTAATTCAGATGCATATGAGAATACAGAATCACAAGAAAATGATTACGATTTTGATGGAGAACAACAACCATCAGCACCACTGCCATAACAACAATCTCAAGCTAACAAAGGGCATACCCATCACTTAATGGGTGGTGACAAGAGGCCAGGCACAGAATGCAGAACTGCAAAATATTTGTCACCTCTAAGAATTTTCAAGTTCTATTTTGCATCTGTTATTCCTCTGCTGGTGACAAAGACCAACAAACACTGCCACTAATATTTGGACAGATGTAAGAGAACACCAACCCCACTTCCAGATATTATAAATTCTGATATGTTTTCATTTCCAGCAATCACTGTATGGATTGGCCATAACACGTAAGATAGACACGGGAAATACTGGACAAGGCAGAACAATTCTTCACACCTTTGTACCCCAATACAATGATACAAGACCACTTCTTGCACGTTATGTGTTACTTCCACTTCACAGTGAAAATTAGAAGAAGAGAACAGGCACATAGCCAAAGTTCATCATCATCATCATGTTCCTGAAGTGTTAGGTGTGTTTCCTGTTCCTTGATACTCAAGATGAAGTTGGTCCCTCCATCTCTTCCTCGGTCGTCCTATGTTCCTTCGTCATTTTGGTTTATATTCTAGTGCTTGTTTTGGTAGTCTGTTTGTGTCCATCCTCTGTACATGTTGTAGCCACTTTTTCTGGTACTGTTTTATTTCCTTTACTATGTTCTGTACTCCCATTTTTTACCTAATACATTGATTCTTTTCTTTATCTAGTTTTGTTATTCCAAGTAAGTGTCTCAAAAATTTCATCTGTGCTGCTTCTAAACGTTGTTCCTCTCTTTTCTTCAGTACCCAAGCTTCACTTCC